>Ga0256914_1000284_pt1 | contig 48517 bp, 36 predicted proteins | sample HulkmetaG_FD_191571 | JGI IMG/M metagenome (GOLD analysis project Ga0256914, IMG submission 191571) | Hydrothermal chimney microbial communities from Main Endeavour vent field at the Juan de Fuca Ridge, Pacific Ocean - Hulk | ecosystem: Environmental > Aquatic > Marine > Hydrothermal vents ...
ACGGTCTGCACCCCGGTCTCGTCCTGCAGCTCCTTGATCTTGTCGTAGAAGGGCGTGAGCGCAATGACCACTTTGGCGCCGGTGTGATTCAGCGCGTGGTTCAGCTCCCGCCGGGTGTAGAGAGGGTTGACGGGACTGACGATGGCGCCCGCCTTCCACGCTCCGAACATGGCAATGAAGAACTGAGGCGAATTGGGGATGAGAATCGCCACCCGATCGCCCGGCTTCACGCCCAGATCGGCCAGGCCTGCGGCGAACGCGTCGCTCGCCGCCACGAAGCGGGCGTAGCTCACCCGCGCGCCCTTGAACAGAAACGCGGGATGATTGGGCCGCTCGCGGGCGGTCTCAGCCACCACATCGCACAGGGTTTTTCGGGGATAGGGCTTGAGCGACGCGGGCACGTGCGCGTCGTAGGATTTCAGCCAGGGTTTGTCGGGATGTGTGACCGGCTGAGTTGATGTTTTTTTGGGGGGCGGGATGGTAACGGTCATAATCGGGCCTCCGTTTGAGAAAGTGATCAGTATTCAGTGATCAGTTATCAGTTTTGAGGACGCGCCACGCGTCTCAACCCCAGGTCAGCTCCGATGTGATTCGTTTCCATCCTACACCCCGACTGTCAAAAAATCGTCAAAAAAGATCGTCATAGGCCCGCCTGCGGCGCTGACAACTCATGCTTCCGCTTCGCTTCCCCTCCCCTGCCCGTTTCGAAAGGTGGGGCTGCCCAAAAGTCCTGGCTTCAGTCGGCCAGCGCGGTCTCAAACGAGATGTGGGTGATCACCGCGAAGGGTGCGTTTCAATGTCGGGACAGATGCACTGGCCGAGTGATGAATTTTGAAAAAATAATCGGGCAAGAGCATGAGCGTGGCGTCCGGCTGCGGGTTGCCGAGTGAACTCGAACGCTTTAGGCGCTTTGCGCCCGTGGTCGCTCGGCAGCGACCAAAACATGGCCGCGGTGGGACGGCGCAGGCCATCCTCTGGCCGCAGGCCTGAAGCGCCCGACTTGAGTCGGCCTGGAAGCCAAAAAGCTGAAACGCACCCCACCGCGAAGGGATGGTTGAATTTATGTTCTAATCGTGATAAGATGCAGTCGCTAGCATCTGCTTTCTAAAATTTGGAGGTTAGATTCCCTTATGCCAGAGATTGTCGTCCGACCGTTGCTTGGCGATTGCCGAGAGGTGCTGAAAACACTACCGGACGATTCGATTGATTTAATCGTCACTTCACCCCCCTATGCCGACCAGAGAAAGAATACTTATGGGGTTGTTCATCCAGATGACTATGTCGAATGGTTCCGGTTGGTGATTGGTCCAAGAAGCGCTTGCAAAATTCGAGCCCCACGGAGCAACGCCGAAATGAAAGCCAGCACAATTAGCGCTCTTAGAAGAAGGCCCGACCTATGACGTCACAGGATCTGAATGATGTTCGATTATTCGTAGAGAATAACATTGGGGCTTTTCATGAGAAACGACTTGAAAAGCTGCAGAAATTCAAACTCAAACAAGTGCTCAAGCGAAAAAATCCTTATCTGTTCCGAGCCAAGAATGTCGTCACCGGGCAAGAGTTGGTGCAAGGAATTTTGGATGCGTACTTATCCTCGCAGGAGGAAACGCTTTTCGGACAATTTATTGAGGAACTCGCCATTTTTGTTGCCCAAAAGGTGTATCATGGCCACAAGTCAACCGCAGAAGGTATCGATCTTGAACTCCAAAAGGAAGGGATTTATTACATCGTTTCTATCGAATCGGGGCCTGATTGGGGAAATAGTTCGCAGATTCAGCGAATGAAAAGGAATTTTACTCAAGCCAGACGCCGCTTACGTCAAAACGCTCATATTCAGAATATCATGGCAGTGAATGGATGTTGTTATGGCCAAGATAATCAACCAGATAAAGGCGATTATCTGAAGATATGCGGGCAGAACTTTTGGGCGTTTATTTCCGGCGATGAGCGGCTCTATCTTGACATCATTGAGCCGTTGGGGCATCAAGCAAAAGAAAGGGATGCAGTGTTTCAGGATGAATATACACGCATCATCAATCTTTTCACCATCGACTTCATGCAGGAATTTTCTACAAACGGACGTATTGATTGGGAGAAATTGGTGGCGTTCAACTCGGCGGCGAAAACGAAGTGAAGCCGCTTCTCTCCTTTTACCAAACCCGTGAGCTGTTGGCCGCCCGGGAGGCTGAGCTGCCCGAGACCGACGTCTCTCTGGATCTGGGGCTGAGCCTCGCCCGCGTGCGCCTCACGCCCCAGCGCGTGCTGCTGCCCGCGAGCCTGAGCCTGACCTGGGAGGAGGTGGCGTACATCCACGGGAATGAACAGGCGGTTTTCGAGATCACCGACGCGGGAATTGAGAAGGTGCAGGTCTTTTCTGAGGCCTTTGGGCGACTCTACTCGCTGATGCCCACCACGGGCGCGCCCACTATGCTCATCTCAGGCATCCCCATGCACCGCATCAAGAACACCGATCCCATGGCCGACACCCGCAGCAAGATCAAGGCGGCTGCACCTCGGGGTCGGGTGCTGGACACCTGCACGGGCCTGGGCTACACCGCGGGCATGGCCGCAGAACGGGCGGAGGAGGTCATCAGTATCGAGCTGGATCCCGCGGTCATCGAGATATGCCGCATCAATCCCTGGTCCCGGGCGCTGTTCGAGCGCCCCAACATCACCCAGCTCATCGGCGATAGCTTCGATCTCATCCTCGATTTCGAGGACGTGTTCTTCGACCGCATCATCCATGATCCGCCCATGTTCAACCTGGCCGGGCATCTTTACAGCACGGAGTATTATCGAGAGCTGCACCGGGTGCTGAAGCGAGGCGGGCGGTTGTTCCACTACATCGGGGATCTGCGCAGCAAGTCGGGACGCAATGTGGCCAAATCCGCGGCCCGACGCCTGCAAGAAGCGGGCTTCAAGACGGTCAAACGCCGGCCCGAGGCCTTTGGGCTGCTGGCTTTCAAATGAGCTGCTTTAGCTCACTTTCCTGCATCAGGTTGGCGTCAGCTCTTTTCGGCGGGGTCCGCGAGGCCGCCATCTTTTATCTCGGCGGATGCACCGACAGATATTGTTTGAATATCCCGAGCCATTCGCCGCCGATCTCATAGCTGGGCCATCCCTGCGGTCCGGCCAGCGCAAAGATGGCTGCTCCGATGACAAACTCGTCCTTCTGCAATTCCGTATCATACCAGGCCAGTTGCTCCATGTAAAAGCCGAAGTCGGTGTTCTTGACATCGCCCTGGGCCCGCCACCAGGGCGCGAACTCCTGCCAGCCGCGAGCCTCGTCCGGGCCTGGACGATCTCCCACCAGCCCATCCACCCCCGTCTCGGTGATGACAAGAGGAAGGGCCAATCCTGCAGGCTGCAAGTAATGGCGATACACCTTGCGATAGCGTAACGTCAACCACCCTTCGTCCCCTTCATTGGCTTCCGGATTGTTCTGATTGACGCCGCTGCCAAACCATAGATAAGGCGCGGCGTATTCGTGTAGGGCCAGATACCCGCCCGATTCCCTGGCCGCCTCCAGAGCGGGATAAAATGCGGGCCAGAGTTCGAGAGGCGGCTGACCTGTTCCAAAGTTGCCAATACAGGAGGCGACGCCCGCCTGAGCCAGCAGCCGCGTCCGTTCCGCCTCGAATTGGGCGTAACTGGCCATTTGCGCTTCGGTGGACGCCACAGGCTCGTTGTAGCTTTCCCAGCAGTCGATGGCCGCCATCCTTTTGGGGTCGGTGGCGATGGGAATGATGAGTTCTGCAAACTTGTGCGCCTCGGCGATGGGGTCCCAGGCGTCGAGGTCGGGCAGAGGCAGCGGCGTGTAGCGGGCGACGAGGAAAACGTCTGGATCGGTTTGTTTGATTTGAGTGACGAAATTGGCGTCGTATTCCAGGGTTTTCACCAACGCTAGATTGCCGGTGTTCAGCAAATCGAAGAGCTGCGGATCATTGCGTCCCACGAAGACGCCCAATTTGCTGGGGGGGCCGGGCGGAAATGGCGTGGCTGTGGGCGTGGGCGTGGGAGCGAGCGTGGCGACAGACGCCGGGGTTGCAGTGGCTGTTGGCGTGGGAGACTGACCGGAAAGATTATCCTGGCGGGGTAGAAATAGCTTTTCGGGTGAGGGGCCGGGTGTTGAAGTCATCGCTGCAGCCGCATTGGCAGGCGTGGCCGTCCAGGTGGGAGGAATTGATGTCGGTGTGGGAGCGGGCGTTCTCTTTTTTCCGCATCCAGACGCCGACACAACGATCAGAAAAAGAAAAATCGCCAGCGCGGGCAGGCGAAGTCGTCGGTGGGTTTTAGATTGCATCATCAACAGATCATACACTAAAAAGTTGTTCGAGACAACCGGAGACCGGCGGTGGGGGCGTTTTTTCGCGTTCCAGGCCGATTCAAGCCGGGCGCTTCGGGCCTGCGGTCAGGGGATGGCCTCCGCCGTCCAGGTCGCCGAAGACGGGACCAGCCCACCCCGTGGCTGACTGGTGGGTAATCACCGCGAAATCGCTATGAGGAAAAATGGATTCTGTGGCATAATGGAGCGGATGTATTTGAAATGAGTTGGCGGACGCAGTCCGACCTCCTGGCGTTTTTGCGCATCCAAAATCGATCAGCGATTACCCCATCGCGCCATGAACAATCATCAGATCGGACTTCTCGTTATTTTCTTTGGACTGATGCTGGTCCTGGGAGGCGCGCTCATCTGGACGGGCGCGCTCTCATGGTTCGGGCGTTTGCCCGGCGATATCCGCATCGAAAGTGAGCATGTACGCGTTTACATTCCGTTCACATCCATGATTCTTGTCTCCCTGGCGTTGAGTCTGCTGCTCGGGATCATCAATCGCCTGTTTGGCTGAGCTCGGTTTGGGCTGACATCCCTGTCAGGCCACGTCGGTGCTATCTAGCAACGTCAGCAAAAAGCGATGACGCCCGGCCGGGACGGATTCGAAATAGCTGGCCGGGCCATAGTCCATCATCAGATCGAATGGCTCCCGGGCTTTGACCCGCACCACCAGTCCTGCGCCGCTTTCATCCTCCCGCCACAATTCACCCCAGGGCGCGCATAAATGCTGGTGAGGCGGCGACAGCGTCACCCGCCATATCACCAGACGTTGTTCTTCGTCAATCATCAAGGCGCAATCACGCACTGTGGCGCTCACGGATAAGCAGGTGCGATGCGCTCGCACCTGAAAAGTAGGAAGCCACCAATGGAACTGAAAGGCAAGACTGCGCTGGTCACTGGCGGCGGTCACCGGATTGGCCGGGCCTTGGCGCTGGCGCTGGCCCGCTCCGGGTGCAATCTCATTCTACATTATAATCGTTCCGCCGAGGCCGCCCAAGCCACCGCGGCCGAGGCTGAATCAGTGGGCGCGCGCGTGCTTTTGCGCCAGATCGATCTCAGTCATCTGGATGACGCCGGCCCGCTGTTTGCCGGCTTGCCCGACGACTTCTTGCCGGTGCAAATCCTGGTCAATAGCGCTGCCATTTTCCCCAAGGACGCGTTGGCGGATTTGACTGTGGCGGGATGGAGTCAGACCTTTCGGGTGAACCTGCGCTCTCCCATCTTGCTGACTCAGGCCTTTTACCGGGCGTTGCCCGAAGATCGCCCTGGTGCGGTGGTCAACATCACCGATTGGCGCACCGAGCGTCCTTATCTCACGCACTTTAGCTACACCATCTCCAAGGGCGCGCTGGATGCGTTCACCCGCACAGCAGCCATCCAACTCGCGCCCCGGGTGCGGGTCAATGGCATTGCACTGGGGGCCATGCTGCCGCCCGAAGGCGCCACCGACGCTTACTGGCGGAGCGTGTTGGACACCGTGCCGCTGGCCCGAGGCGGCGGCGCCGAAGTCGTGGCCGAGACCCTGCTCCACATCCTGCACAACGACTTCCTCACCGGCGAGATCATCCGTCTTACGGGCGGCGCACATTTGAAAATGTAGGCGCGCCTCACTCCTTACCCCCTTCCCATGACGCAAATCTCTCATCTCGATCAAGTTTTCATCAAAGACCTGCTGATGCGCGGCATTCTGGGCATCAATCCAGAGGAGCGCACCAACAGGCAGGACATCGTGGTCAATGTCATCATGTGGGCCGACACCCGGCCCGCGGCCCTCAGCGACGACATCGGCGATGCAGTCAACTACCGCACCGTGGCCAAGGCCATTATCGAGCACGTCGAGGCTGGTCAACCCCTGCTCGTTGAACGGTTGGTGGAGGAGATTGCAGGCATCTGCTTCCGAACGGACGCTCGCGTCGAAGCGGTCGAAGTCTCGGTGGAGAAACCGGGCGCGCTGCGCTTCGCCCGTTCCGTGGGCGTCAGCATCTTCCGCTCCCGCGATGAATTCTGCCCCGATGACTGAACAGATGCTGGTCGCGTTGGGCAGCAACATCCATCGAGAGAGGAATCTGCCCCGGGCCATCGAGCTGCTGCGGCGCGACAACCGCTGGCGGGTGCTGGCGGTCAGCCCTATCTACCAAACGCCCGCGGTGGGCGGCGCCGCGCCGCAGCCCGATTACTTCAACGCGGCGGCGTTGCTGGCAACCCATCTTTCGCCCGCAGACCTGCGTCAGGCCCTTCGTCGCATCGAAACCGCCCTGGGCCGGGTGCGCACCGTGGATAAATTCGCACCCCGCACCGTGGATCTCGATATCGTCTTTGTCCGAGATCGCCAGCTGGCGCTCAACGGCCGGCCATTGCCCGATCCACACATCCTCGAATACCCTCACCTGGCATTACCCCTGGCCGATATTGCTCCGGACTGGCTTTTTCCGGGCGTTGGTCTTACACTCAAACAAATTGCCGAAGGCTTGCATCCCTCGGCGACGGAGATAAAAAAGATGATTACAAGCGACCGACCTAATATCAACATGCTCAGCCATTATGGCACCGATCGCATCTTCGAGGCCGAGGAGAGCGAAATCTATGATCCCGAATTCGAGGAGCTCATCCGGCAGATTCTGGTGCGCATCGGTGAAGACCCGGAGCGAGAAGGTCTCAGACGCACGCCATTGCGCGTGGCCAAAGCCTATGACTTTCTCACCAGCGGCTATGCCACCACCGTGGCAGAGGTGGTCAACAACGCCATCTTCACCGATAGTTGCGACGAAATGGTCATCGTCAAGGATATCGAATTCTACTCCATGTGCGAACACCACATGATCCCCTTTTTCGGCAGGGTGCATGTGGGCTATCTGCCCCAGGGCCGGGTCATTGGTCTGAGCAAGGTGGCCCGTATCGTAGACGTCTTTGCCCGGCGCCTGCAGATTCAGGAGCGGATGACCAATCAGATAGCGGACGCGCTGGTGGACATTCTCGCGCCCATGGGCGTGGGCGTGGTGGTCGAGGCCAGCCATCTGTGCATGATGATGCGCGGGGTGCAGAAGCAAAACAGCTCCACCATCACCAGCGCCATGCGCGGCCTGTTCAAAAAAGACGCCCGCACCCGCTCCGAGTTCATGAATCTCATCCGGGATAATTGACGTCTCATTCGTCACTGCTGACTTCCGACCATGTCCCGGCAAATCCCGCAATCCTCACAGGCCGACAAAACAAAACATCGTTGGCGGAAGGTGTCGGATCGCCTTTTGTGGCGAGATATGCCGATTCCCCTGCGGCTGGTTGGCGGCCTGGCCCTGCTGATTCTGGCGGGGACGGGGCTGTTGTTGCTGCCCGGCATGACATGGCGGCCGCTCACGCCCATGGAGGCCTTTTTCACGGCCACCTCGGCGGTGACGGTGACGGGCCTGAGCGTGATCCCCACCAGCACCAGCTTCACGCCTCTGGGACAGGTCGTTCTGCTGTTGCTTATTCAGACGGGCGGCGTCGGATTCATTACCCTGATCGTCCTGGCCCTGCATCTGCTCGGCCGCAACATCCCTCTGGCGGATCGGCTGGCCCTCACCAGCGCCATGCGACTGGAGAAGCCGGGGCGGATTCTGAACGTGCTCCGCAAAGCCATCCTGTTCATGTTCATCATCGAAGGCGTCGGTGCGGCGCTGTTGTATGTGCATTGGAAAGTGAACGGCATCGCACCTCCGGACCGGGTGGGCTTTTACGCTCTCTTTCACGCCGTCTCCGCCTTCTGCAATGCGGGCTTCGATCTGTTCGCCGGCCTGCCCAGCTATCCGGATGGACTGCCCAACGACAACATTTCTCTGATCATCCTGGGGCTGCTGGTGTTCATGGGGGGATTGGGCATTCCGGTAATGATGGAGCTGACGGCGTTTCGCCAGCGAAAGCGCGTGAGTCTGCACACCTGGCTGACGTTGATTACCACAGCGATGCTGATCCTGCTGGGCTGGATCGGGCTGTTTCTGGCGGAGTATGTGAAAGTGCGGGGGGTCGTCAGCGGCATGGATCTGAGCAATGCGCTGGTGCAGACCTGGTTTCAATCCATCTCCACCCGCACCGCGGGCTTTCCGGGCCTACACAGCTTCTCCCTGGTCGGCCCCGACAGCCGCCTGCTGATCATCTCACTGATGTTCATCGGCAGCGCGCCCGCCTCGATGGGAGGGGGCATCACCACCGGCGCATTTGCAGTGTTGGCGCTGGTGGTCTGGAATTATATTCGGGGTTTTCGCACGGTGCAGGTGCGTCATCGCACCATCTCACAGACTACTGTGATCCGAGCGGTGGTGGTGCTTCTGACTTCGTTGTCGATGGTTCTCATTGCCAGCTGGCTCATCTTGCTCACCCATCGCTTTTCCTTCAACAAGGCGCTATTCGAGGTCGTATCTGCACTGGCCACGTGCGGCCTTTCCATGGGAATTACCGAGCATCTGAATACATTCGGACGACTGGTGATCATCGCCATGATGTTCTTCGGGCGGGCGGGCGTCACCACGCTACTTTTGGCGCTGGTGCAGCGGGAGCATCATTCTCGCCGCCAGCTCACCTTTCCCGAGGAAGACGTCCTGGTGGGATAGTGTCTCCCTCGCGTCAATGGTGTATAATGCGATGATTATCCATTATCTTGTGCGAGGGCGATGCAGGCTGACTGAAGTCAGGGCTTTTGGGCGCTTCGCGCCGACGTTCGGCAACGCTCTCGACGCCTTGGCATCCCGAAAAGAGGATGTTCAGGCTGACGCCTTCGCAGTTGCATTTTTCTCCACTCATTCCCGGGCGAAATGATGAAAGATACGTCTCGACAGTTGGAGGAGATTTCCAGCGATTTCATCCAGATTCATAAAGATATTCCCTCCCGGAATGCATCCACCACGGGCATTAGCATTGCCGTGGGCGTAGGGGTCATGGCGGTGTTGGGCCGATTCGCGCTCATTCATGATCCCAAAGAGAATTTCCTGGGCTATCTCTGGATGATCTTCTTCGTTGTTCCCTTTTTGCTGACCTACACCGAGCGGATCGAGGCCATCGGGGCCCGGGGCGGCCTGTATGGTCTGGTGCGCAACCGGTTTGGACTGGTCATCGCGTTTCTGACAGGATGGCTGGAGCTGGGCGGTTACGCCACCGTCATCGTGATTTTGGCGCGGGTGGCGGGCATTTACGGCCTTTCCATCTACGACGCTTTTGGCGGTCAGGTGAAGGTCAGCATTGCGATGCTCACTGTCGGCGTGGTAACGCTGCTATTGTTGTTCGAGGTGGCGGGGATTCATGGCAGTCGCAAACTGAACACCACGTTGGTCTTCGCAGGTCTGATCTTGCTGCTGGGCCTGGGATTGTTTAGCCTGTTCAATTATCGGGAGAACGTGAGTGAGCTTCCCAGCGCGCTGAAAACGGTCAAACCGTTCAAATTGTCGGCGCTGCTTCTGAGTAGTTTTTGGGGCGTGGTGATGATGTTCAGCTTGCGAAGACGGGTCATTCAGCGGCGAAAGAATACGATGGCTTATCTCAGTTGGGGCGTGATGATCGTCCTCATGGCGCTGGGAGGCCTGCTCGCCATTGCGACAGCGCCCTCTTCGGTGAGCAGAGACATGGTGAATGTGTTATCGGTGAATAATCTGTCGGCCCTCGTCTTTGTGGGCGATCCGATCTTCACCATCCTTATCGGCGTTTTCGGCATTGCCATCGCGTTGATGGGCATCAGTCAGGGGGTGAAGAGCAGCATCACGGTGATGACGGCGATGACGGCTGACGCTTATTTCCCATCGCTGTTCGCTCGCGAGGTGCGCAAGACTGCGGTGGCGCCGCTTCTGGCTGTGGCGATTCTGACTATCCTGATAGCGTTCTTTCTCGAAACTCTGGTGGTGGTGGGGATAGCCGCGGCGTTTTTGCTTGCAGCGACGATCTTGATTCATGCGCCCGACGTCTTGCGCCCGGAGCCCAATCTGCCGGCGGATCGTCCCATCCACCTGCCGATTCATCCCATGTTCCCGGCTTTGACCGTGGTGGCCGCGACCCTGGCGCTCATCAATTTGAGCGTCGATGCGTTTCAGTGGTCGGGCGCGTGGGCGCTGGCCGGCGCTGTGCTGCTGGGCGTTTATTCCTATCGGAGCGCGCTCAAAAAGCGAGGCATGGCCAGCACCATCGCGGATGATGCGGAGATGGCCGCGACTTTCGAGGGGGTCCAACGTCCATCGCATACAGGCCCGACAGTGCTGGTTTTCGTCAAAGAGTTCAGCACCCTGCCCGTGGTTCTTCGCTTTGGCAGTCGCATTGCCCGCCGCATCGGCGGTTCGCTCATTGTCATGCAGGTGGCCGAGGTCTCGGAAAATCTGCCGGAGAGCGAGCGTCGCAGGCAGGGGGAGGCGCTTTGGCGGCAGCTTGCGGAGCAGATTCGGGCCTCCGTGGAGGACGCGTCGGGCCCGCCCATCGAGCCGATGGTGCGACTGACGCATTCCCTCAATCATGGCATGGTCAGCGCGGCTCAGGAGTTGCAGCCGCAGTTCTTGCTGGTGCCGCCGGAGTTCGTGGCCCGAGACCCCACCCAAAATCTCGAAGAATATGACGCCATCCTGCGCCATGCGCCGAACAACGTCATCTTCCTGAACGACTATCCCCGCTCGGGCGATTTCCGGAATATCACGGTGCTCATCGGCGCAGGCAGCCATGCGCCCGTCACCCTGCTCCTGGCCAAGGCCCTGATAGCTGATGACGGCGTGATCGAGATCGTCCACAGTCTGCCGCCGGACGCCACGGATGAGGATGAGGCCAGTGCTGTGGAGATGATTCGGACGCTCGCCGAGAAGCATGATTTGAACCAGCAGCAGGTGATCATCAACATCTTGCGCGATGTCTCCATCGAGAAGGTGGCGCAAGAGCTGGTGGATGAGGCGGACCTGATCATCTTGGGCGCATCGAAGAATCTGATGACGCGGCGGGCGACATTTGGAGGCGTCAACGCCCAGTTGTTCCAGAACGCCCTTGTTCCCACCATGCTGGTCAGTGTCTCCGAAAGAGTGCGCTTCGCCTGGCTTTCCCGGTTGTGGGAGACGCTGATCCAGCCTTTGCCGAAACTGACGCTGGCCGAGCGGGAGGAGGTGGTGCGAGACATCATCGCCGGGGCCAATCCCTCGGTGGATTTCTTCATCCTCATCCTCCTTTCCAGCGGCATCGCCACCTATGGACTCCTGCAAAATAGCGGCGCTGTGATCATCGGAGCCATGCTGGTGGCTCCTCTGATGAGCCCCATCATCGCCATTGCCATGAGTATGGTGCGAGGCGATTTGAAGAATCTGGGCACATCACTTCAGGCGACGACGCAGGGCGTGCTGGTGGCCATCTCGGTGGGCGCAGTGCTGACCTTTTTCTCGCCCATCCAGGCTCCGACCAACGAGATCATGGGGCGGGTCAGCCCGAATTTGCTGGATCTGGGCATCGCATTCCTTTCGGGCGCGGCGGGCGGCTACGCCATGAGCCGCAAGAACATCGCCGCAGCCCTGCCGGGCGTGGCCATCGCCGCCGCGTTGGTGCCCCCGCTTGCGGTGGTGGGCTATGGTTTCGCCACCGCGGATCTAAGCATCGCATTCGGCGCGCTGCTGCTCTTTATCACCAACTTAATCGCCATCGTGCTGGCCGCGTCGCTGGTCTTCCTGGCGCTGGATTTCCTCACGCCCGAGAAGCAGACCTGGCGAGACGTGGTGATCGGATTGAAAATCACCGCCATCTTCATGGTCGTGGTCGTCGTGATTCTGGGCCTGGTCACCTATCAGACAGTAGATCGGCAGCGTAAACTCCGGGCGATCGATCAGGTGCTGAGCCAGAGCGTTTACAGCAAAAGCTTCGAGCCGCTGAAGGTGGACATCACAGGCAATCGCAAAGGATACCGCATCAAGGCGATGCTCCTGAGCTACGACACGCCTCTCACTTCCAATGAACTGCGACGTTTGGGATTGGAATTGAAGAATGCTGTGGGCGCTCCTGTCGCCGCCGAGGTGACGATGATTTCCGCACAAAAGGGCTCCATCGATTTTGAGACAACGGTGACCGCCACCCAGATTGAGGAAGCTGTCAAAGCCGCGCTCAGCAGCCTCCCGGTGGGGTTGTTGACCCTTCAGGTTGATGCCGCACCCACTGGTTTCGAGGTCTCGATGGCGGTCATCGAGATGCAGCCGGATTTCTTTACGCAGACGTGGATCGATGCACTGGAAAAAGAGCTTTCAAAAAAGTTCGAGACGCCCATCGTCATCCACGCTTATGTGATTCCGGTGCGAGAGATGACTTCGGGGTACGGACCGACGCCCGCACCCGCTCCTGCCATCACCCCATCACCCACGCCTGCGCCATAAGCAAGCAGCCGCCCTCCCCCCGTCTGGGCATTCTGGGACGGAAGCCGCGCCATCTCTCTATCAACCGGCGCCTTGCGAACCGTTCTGGCGGGCATGCAGCTGGATGATCTCCTGGAGCACTCGCACCACCCGCTCATTCTCATGCTGCCGGGCGATGGTGATGCGGATGTTGTCGGGCAGGCCGAAGGGCGTGGTCGGGCGCAGGATGACCCCGCGCTTCATGGCCTCGTCGCAGATAAACGCCGCGTCCAGGGGCAAATCGGTGAGGAAGATGAAATTGCTCTGCGTGGGAACGTAGTGGATGCCCATTTCATCGAAAGCCTGATAATAATAGCGGCGCCCGGTCCTCACCATCTCCAAACTGCGCTGGATGTGCGCCTCATCATCTACGGCCGCGGCCGCGCCCAAAAACGCCAGCCGCCCGCTGTTGAAGTGCACCCTGTGGCGCCGCACCCGCTCCATCAACGCCATCGGGCCGAAGCCATAGCCCACGCGTAAGCTCGCCAACCCATGCAGCTTGGAAAAAGTGCGGGTGACCAGCACATCATGCCCGGCGGCGATGAACTCGGTCATGCGCGGAAAATCGGGGTCTTCCACGAATTCCACATACGCCTCATCGAACACGACCACAACGCCCGCCGGAACCTTGTTCAGAAACTTGGTCGCCTGCGCATGGCTGACCACAGCGCCGGTGGGATTGTTGGGATTGCAGACGAAAACCAGCGAGGTGCGCTCGTCGATGGCCGCGGCCAGCGCATCCAGGTCCGCCGCATGACGCTTCAGGGGGACATTCACCGCCTCGCCCCCGAACATCTCCACCAGCAGTTCGTACATGCCGAAGGTGGGCGCGGCAATCAACGCCTTCTTTCCCGGCCCGATGAAGGTCTGGGTGATCATCCTGAGCACGTCGCATGAGCCATTGCCTGTGATGATCTGTCTCCTGTCCAATCCGCCGCCCATGCGCCGCGCCAGCTTATCGGTGAGGATGTCTTCCTGCCGATCGGGATAGAGATGCAGCTCGTCCAGAGCGGCCTCGATGGCGGCTTTGGCCCTGGGCGATGCGCCCAACACATTCTCGTTGGACCCGACCTTGAGAATTTCATCCATGCCCGAGATCCTTTTCGCTTCTTCGATGGATTTTCCTTGCACATATGTTTTGGGGGTCATGCTTGGCGCTCCTTTCCCCATGTCCACTGCCAGGGGATTTCGATGAGGGTGGGTTTGTCGGCGTTTAGGGCCGCGGTCAGGGCCTGGCGCAGGGCGTCGGGCGTGTCGACGCGTTCGCCATACGCGCCAAAGGCCCGGGCCAGAGCCACGAAGTCCGGGTTTTGTAGATCGACAGCCATGAATTGCTCGTCATACTGATCGCGTTGTTGCACCTTGATCATGCCGTACGCGTCATTGTTGGGCACGAGGATGGGGATGTTCAATCCATATTGCACCGCGGTGGCCAGCTCCGCGCCGGTGAACAGGAACGCGCCATCGCCGCAAATGGCCACGACCGGCCGTTCTGGCTTCGCCAGCTTCGCGCCCAGAGCCTCGGGCAGAGCGAATCCCAGCGTGCCAAAACCCCAGGGAAACAGCATGGTGCGCGGTTCGTAAATGGGGAAGATGCCCAGCATGTCGGCCCAGAAGAGCGACATGTCGCAGCTGAGAATGGCCTCGCGCGGCAGCGTCTCGCGCAGGGCGTGCATCCAGGGCGTGGTGGCGCCCACCTTGTCTCGCAGCGCCTCGCGATAGGCCGTGCGGGCCCGGGCCAGGGCCGGGTGCATGGTTCCATCATCCACGCCGCGGGCGTCGAGCGCCCGGTTGAGCGCGGCCAGGGCGGTCCCGGCGTCGCTGACGATCTTCTGATCCATGGGCATGTTGCGCTCGATCTCATCAGCGTCGATGTCGATGCGGATGGTGACTTCGGGCAGAGGCAGATCCCAGCCATGCGTCATGCCGTCATTGAAGCGGGTTCCCACGGCCAACAGCGCATCGCTGCCCGCGATGAGAGGACGAATATCGGCCGCGGCAATCCAACTGACGCCGCAAGCCAGGGGATGATCGCCGGGGATGGCTCCCGCGCCCATGCCCGTAGTCAGCACCGGCGCGCCCAGACGCTCGGCCAGTTCGATGAGCTGGGGGCTGGCTTCGCTGCTGATGACGCCTCCACCGGCGAAAATCAGCGGGCGCTCGGCCGCGGCCAACGCGTCCGCGGCCCGGTCGATGGCTTCATGCTCCGGCTCGGGGCCCGAAGGCTGTTGGGGCGAGGCCTCGGCCATCTCCTCCGTCCAATCCACCATCTCCACCTGCACATCCCGGGGGATTTCGATCTGCACCGGACGGGGACGCCCCCGCCGCAAAGCCTGCATCGCCCGCCTGAACGCGTCCGCAATCTCGGCCCCATCGCGGATGCGTTCGCCATGCTTGGTGAGGGGGGCCAGCATCTCGAATTGGCGCGTCATCTCGTGCAGCAGCCCCGCCTCTTTGTCGATGAACGCCCGGTCGACCTGCGTCACCAGCACCAGCATGGGCGATGAATCGTAAAACGCCTCGCCGATGCCGGTCATGGCGTTGGTCAGGCCCGGGCCCGGCAGCGGAATGATAGCGGCCGGTTTGCCAGTGGCGCGGGCGTAGCCATCCGCCATGAAGGCCGCGCCTTGTTCGTGGCGCACGGTGATGACCCGGATGGTGGGATGATGGTAGAGCGCGTCGAAAATGGGCATGTTGTACAGCCCGGGAATGCCGAACACGACCTCGATCCCTTCTCGCTCCAGACTTCTGACGATAGCTTGCGCTCCGGTGATTTTACTCATGGGGTCTCCTTTAATGGGGTCTCTTTACTGGTCGCAACGTTGAAAGGTCATTGGCTTTGATCACATCAGGACGATGGCCATTTGTAATCGAGAACGATACAATTTCTTAGCCTGGACATCAGTAAGATGATGAGCCGAATCAGCGTGCGTCCCATTCCTCGATCAGATGCTCCAGGCCCACCTCGGCGAGCTTGCGGGCCGCGGGAACGCCGCGATGATCCAGTTGGCGTTGTCGATGAAACGCGTGCAGGACCTGGGAGAAATCGGTCAGCCGCACGCCGCTCTCTTCCATCTGGCGGATGATGCGCGCGGGCAGCGTATCCTCCTCCAGCCCCACGCCCAGGCGGGCGTTGAAGGCCCGGCGCAAATACCAGGCCCGTTCTCCGGCGCGGATGAGATCGTCGGGGGCGTACGCGACGCCGGTCGCCGCGGTGAGCAGCCGAGCGGTGTAATCTGCATCCACCGCCCCGGCCAAAAACTGGCAATAGACCATGGAATTGTTGGCGCCAGCCAGATTCATGCTGCGGATGCTTTCCCGCACCCAATCCTCATACGAAATCTCCCCCCAGTCGGGCGCGCCCCCCTCCTCGTTATGAGTAGCCCCGCGCGGCAGCGTGGCGTAAGCGATCTCCAGACCGCGCAGCGCCCGGGGATGATGGAATGGCAGCTCCAGGCCCTTGACCTGAATGGCGAAATCCGCGCCCGCGCCGATGATCTGTGCGGCGCGGCGGCTGCCCTGGGCCAGCAATGCGCCCAGGCCCGGCCGATTCTCACTCATCCGTTCCAACAATGCCAACACCAAACCAGCATCCCCCCAGCCCAAATCCAGATCGTCATCCACGACTTCGGGGGGAAGCAAGCCCTTCTCGTGCGCTTCCAGAGCCCAGGCAATGGTCGCACCCGCGCTAATGGCGTCGATCCCCAGCCGGTTGCACAGGTCTCCGGCCTGGATCACCGCCAGCGGGTCGCTGATCTGCATCTGTGCGCCCAGACCTGTGATGGTTTCGTACTCAGGCCCCGCCATCTCGCCTTGGCCGCCTCGGGCCGGTGGCGCTTCCACGCTCCACTTGCAGCCCACCGGACAGGCGTAGCACGTATCCTTTTTGGCCGGAAACCGCGCCTGCATGGCGGACCCGGTGATCTTGTACGCCTCCTCGCCCCAGTCCCGGGCGGCCAAATCCCAATTGCGCGCGGTCATATCCGCCATCTCGATGGCGATGGGCGTGGCTGCGGCCGTGCCCTGCCCGCGGCGGATGATCTGAATGAAACTGTTGGCGTTGAACAAGCGGATGGCTTCCCCCTTGAGCGCTTTGAACGCTTCGGGATCGGCCAGGGGCAGGGGGATGTCGCCCCGGGCGACGATGGCCTTCAGCTTCTTGGCTCCCGCGACCGCACCCAGTCCGCAACGGGCCGCGATGTCGTTGCCGCGATGGTGAACCAGCGAGGCCATGGGAACCAACCGCTCGCCCGCGGGGCCGATGCTCACCACCTCGCAGCCGGGATAACGGACGCTCAGCGCATCCTCCGTCGCGTAGGTCTCCAGCCCCCACAGGTCCGCGGCCGAAATGAGCCGGGCCTCATCATCCTGCAGGAGGAGAGCCACGGGCTGCGGCGCCGCGCCCCGCACCAGGATGGCGTCGTAGCCGCAGCGCTTGAGCTGAGTGGCGAAGTACCCGCCCATCGATGCTTCGCCCCAGATGCCGGTGAGGGGCGAGCGGCCCGCCATGACCAGACGCCCGCTCCCGGCCCAGGTCGTGCCGCTGAGCGGTCCCGCCACAAAGGCCAGCGCGTTGTCGGAGCCCAGGGGAGCAGCGTCTGCGGGAACGTGATCGTAAATCAGCTGTGCGGCCAGCCCCACGCCGCCGATGGCGGCAATCAGCATCTTGCGGGAGATGGGCTTCGCCGTCAATTCGCCCGTGGTCAAATTCACATCCAGATAGCGTGCGCGCCAGGCAAAGGTCATTGCCAAAAGCCTCCAAGTCGTTGATTCACCGCCATCAGTTCCAAAGCCATGCCAACGCTATCTTCGGCTCCGGGATGGCGGGTCGCGAAATCGCCGAGCCGCTGTTCTACGTCCGCCCGCTGTTCGGGCCTGGCCAGCGGCGCGATCTCGACGATCAGGCGTTCCACCGCGACCAGGGGCAGCCTCGCTGCCAGTTGGGGAAGATGCTGACGGAACCAGGGCCAGATGAACGTCGGGCCAGAAGGGCTGTGCGCGCAGGCCAGGATCATGTAGGATTGCAGGCTGTTGGGGATTTCGGTCAGATTTTTTTCCAGCAGCGCGGTCAGCGCCTGCTCGTGGGGATGATTGCCCAGCGCCTCCAGGGCCATGATGCGCTCCGCCTCGGGCCGTTCGGGCGCGGCGGCAATGGCCCACAGATGCGAAACCCCATCCGCGTCGAGCCCCGCGCCGATCTTCAACACTGGGGCGATGATGTCGCGATGGGGGGGGCGTCCCTGCAAATAGCGCTGGAACTGCGGGCGGATGAAACGGGCGACCCGGGTCGAGCCCAGCAGATGAGACGCCCACAGCAGCGTCTCGCGCAGTTCGGTGATGATCAGTGGCTCGTCCGCTTGCGGCTGCCAGCTCATGCGGTCCAGGGCCCGCTCGAAGATGGAAATTCCCAGGGCGGCGATCTGCGGGCGATGCCCGGGGCTGACCTGATGTAAGCGGCCCAGGTTTTTCGCCAGATTGGTAAGCGGCAGATAGCGGTCTTCCTCTGCGCAATAGTCTGCGATGAAGTGCAGATACGCCTGCACACTGCGTCGCCCTGCTTTGACCTGGGCGAAGAGATCGTCGAGCGCGTTGAGGCTATCGGCTGCGGATAAAGCCCGGCTTTTGATCCGCTCTCCCAGCCTTTGCCAGTCCCCATCAGGATACTGCACCCGATAGAAGCCCGTGAATCCGGCATTGAGCTTGTACGCCCGGATGTTTTCGGGCAGGTCGATGGCGTGGCTGGCGCTGGAGAGAAGGATCTGCCGGGTTTCGACTGCGCCATCCTCCAGGAACAGCGCCAGGTCCACCGGAATCACCCAGACGCCCGGCGACGCGGCGTCGGCGTAGGAAAAACGCTGCTGGCGGAGCCGAAGCCCTCTCCCGGCGCGTTCCACTGTGATCAGGGGATGGCCAGGTTGTTGAATCCAGGCGTGGGCGAAACGCTCCAGCGGAACGCCGGAGGAGCGTTCCATGGCGGCCCAAAATTGCTCCGATGTGGCGGATTCGAACTGGTATTGCGCCAGAAAATCGTGCAGGGCCTGGCGGAAGGCCTCTTCGCCCAGATACGCGGCCAACATGCGGATGACCGCGGCGCCTTTGTTGTAGACGATGGGCGCGGTGGATGGAGTGGGCGCAGGATCGGCGTTGGGGTCATCGGCGTTGGGCAAATCGATGGCGACGCTGCCGGCCAGGGCGTCCCGCTCCAGGCCCGAAAGCAGGCGTTCGTGGAAGAATTGCTCCCATACGCCCCATTCGGGATGATAGTGATGGGGGATGACGTAGGTGAAGTAGGTGGCGAAGGCTTCATTCAGCCACAGATATTTCCAGGCCGCGGGCGAAACCAGATCGCCAAACCACAGGTGGATGCTTTCGTGGGCGACGATTTTGGCGATGAGGGTTTGGCGGGCCTGGGGGGTGACGCCCGGATAGACCAGGAGCACATCTTCGGCGTGGCGAATGGCCCCGAAGTTTTCCATGGCTCCCATGGAATCGGGCATGGCGATGTAGTCGCATTTCGAGAGGGGATAGGGCGTGTCCAGGTAGTCCTGGCCAAATGTCAGGGATTTGCGGGCCATATCCAGCGCATAGCGCCCGAATGCCCGCTTGCCCGGCGCGGTCGCCACCCGCACCAGGGGCCGGTCCGACGCGTCTTCCAGGAACTCGAATTCGCCTGCGGCGAAAAACGTCAAATAGGTGGACATCCTGGGCGTGCGCCGGAAGCGCACCAATTTTTTGCCGCGGGCCAGGTCTTTCTCCTCGAGCACGGCCTCGTTGGAGATGCCCGTCAGCTCGTGGGCGATGATGAGTTCGATGTCGAAAGTAGCCTTCATGTCGGGCCGATCGAAGCAGGGGAACGCGCGGCGGGCGTCGCTGGCCTCGAATTGCGTGGAGACCATGATCTTTTCCCGCCCATCGTGGCGGTAACGGCTGCGATACAATCCCGCATAGCCATCGTTGATGACGCCCGTGTAGCTGATGGCCAGTTCGAACGCGCCAGACATGCTTTCGGGGAGCCAGATGATGGCCTCCTGACGTTCCTCCCTCATCTGAAATTGGCAATCCCGGACGCCCAAGCCATCCTGCCGCACTGTGACAGACCGGAAGGCGAGCTCGCGAGCGTTCAAGACAATCTGTTGAACCTCAGGGCCGCCCTCGAGGTGGATGCGAACCGCGCCCTCGAAGGTGAATGGGCTGAAATCGGGTTCGATGCGAAGGTGATAGTGGATCGGGCGCACCTGGCTCATCGCAGCGCTCTCCAGTCCGAACGGGTAGTGGTTATCTTTGACTGATGTTTGCATTCAATTTCGTTGCCATGACGCGATCTCGATTCATGTGACGATGGACGATGAACGATGAAAATCGCTGTTTGGTGGCGTGAATCGTCCATCGTCCCTGGATGTGGAGAAGAGTCATTCACGCTGGATGGCGCCAGCCAAATTTGCGCCACGGACGCCGAGCGATTACGCGTCGTCATACAGAAAACAGGCGGCCCGATGGCCCGCCCCATCGACAGCATACAGCGGGGGATGCTCGTCCCAACAGCGGTCCCAGTGATGAGGACAACGATTGTAGAAACGGCAGCCTCCTTCGATGCGGGTGCGCGCTTCCTCATCGTCGGGCAGGCTGATCTCCGAATCCCATTTCAGGTCGGGGTCGGGCGCGGGGATGGAGGAAATCAGTTGCTGGACGTAAGGGTGTTTGGGGTTTTCGATGACATTGACGGTCTCGCCATGTTCGGCAATGGAGCCCTGATACAGCAGATAGATGTCATCGCCCACCTGATAGGCTGTACTCAGATCATGCGTGATGTACAAAAATGAGATGCCGCTTTCGTCGCGCAGGCGCAGCATGATGTCGAGGATCATGGCCCGCAGCGAAGCGTCCACCATGGAGACCGGCTCATCCGCCACGATCAGCTCCGGTTTGAGCAGATAGGCCCGGGCCACCATCATGCGCTGGCGCTGTCCGCCGCTCAGTTGATGGGGATATTTGTGCAGCACCTCTTTGCCCTGCATTCCCACCACGTTGAGCGCATCTTCGATCAGGTCGTCGGCTTCGCGCTTGCTGTTGGCCAGCTTGAAGTTTTTGATCACCATATCGTAGATGTGCCGCACCGGATAGAAGGGGTTGTAAACCGCGTACGGGTCTTGGAACACGGCCTGGACATGACGCCGGTATTCAAAACGCTGGGCCCGCGACATCTTACCGAGATCATGCCCTTTGAACAGGATCTGTCCGCTGCTGAGGGGCGTGAACCCCAGCACCAGATTGGCCAGCGTCGACTTGCCGCTGCCCGATTCTCCGGCGATGGTGACGATTTTGGCAGTGTCTGCGGGCAGCGTCAGATTGAAATTCTGCAAGGCCACCACGGGCTTACTGCCAGATAAAAAGCCGCCGCCATAGATTTTGGTTGCGTTTCTGATTTCGAGCAAGGGCGTTGTCATGCTGGCATCTCCTTTTCGACCAGATGGCAGGCCACGTGGTTGCCGGGGCTTATTGCTTTCAGTGGAGGCTTCTGCACCCGGCAGATATCCTGAACCCAGGGGCAGCGGAATTGGAAGATGCACCCCGGGGGCGGATTGCGCAGGTCGTGGGTGAGCCCTTCGGTCAGTTTCAGCGGCTTGCGCTCCTTGATGGAGGGAATGGATTCGATCAGCAGTTGGGTGTAGGGATGCTGGGGGTTTTTGAGCACTGTGCGGGTGCTGGCCACTTCCACCAGGTTGCCCGCGTACATCACTGCGATGCGATCGGCCATCTGGGCCATCAGCCCCATGTCGTGGCCGATCATGATCATGGAAACTCCCATGCGATTTTTGATGTCCAGCAGGGTTTGGGCCACCACCCGCTGCACGATGACATCCAGGGCGCTGGTGGGCTCATCCGCGATGACGAGGGTGGGGTCCAGGGCGATGCCCATGGCGATGCACACCCGCTGTTTCATGCCGCCGCTGAGTTCGTGAGGATACATGTCGTAGGTGCGGCTGGGCAGGCCCACCATCGCCAGCAGGTCCAGAATGCGCTCTTTCAGCGCCTGCTTGGGTTGTCGCCCCTCGTGGGTCTCGATGACATCCTTGATCTGGTCCTTGACTTTCATGGTGGGGTTGAGGGAGTTCATCGCGCCCTGGGGGATGAGCGATATCTCTGTCCACCGGATTCGACGCAGCTCTTCTTTGTCCAGCGCCAGGATGTCGATTTTATCCTTGAGGATGACCTGGCCGCCCATGATGCGGCCCGGCGGCTGCACCAGGCGGAGGATGCCCATGGCCGCGGTGGTCTTGCCGCAGCCGGATTCGCCGACCAGGCCCAGGAGCTCGCCCCGCATCACCTGAAAGCTGATGCCGTTGACCGCGATCACTTCGCCTTCGGGCGTGTGGTAATGGACTCTCAGGTCTCTGACGTCCAGGGCGATCTGCCGCCCGGCGTCATTGCCGTCGTTTCTGTTCATCGTTGCGCTCCTCGGAGTCGGGGATTGGCGATCTCATCCAGGCCGATGGTCACCAGGAAGAGGGAGATGAAGATGACCACCAGCATGATGATGGGAAAGCCCCACCACCACCACATCCCCCGCAGGATGGCCGAGGATCGCAGTGCGTTACTGATGGTCATGCCCAGGGTGGGGATGCGGGTGGGCCCCAGGCCCAGCAGCTCCAGCCCGGTGGCCGCCAGGATGGCGCCGGAGACCGTGGCGGTGAATGTGGCGGCCAGATAGGGCAGCAGGTTGGGCATCATCTCCTGAAACATGATCTTGGGCGTGGATGCGCCCGAGAGCTGGGCCATTTGCACATAACCGCGCTCGCGCATGCTCAGCACCTGAGAACGGATGACGCGGGTGGGGCCGGGCCAGGAGAAGATGGCGATGAGGAGGGCCATGGAGTTGATATTGAATTCCTCGACATAACTGGCGATGACAATCAGCACCGCCAGCCCCGGTATAGTCATCCATGAGTCGGAAAGGATGCGGATGATGGTGTCGACCCAGCCGCCCAAAAAACCGGAGGCGAAGCCCAGGATGATGCCCACCACGATGCCCACGGTGGCGGCGATCAGCCCCACCTTGAGCGATCGGGGCGTGGCCACCAACACCAGCGCCAGCATGTCGCGGCCGTTGCTCTCGGTGCCCAGGGGATGCTCGGGAGAGCCCTCCTTGAACCCCAGCTTTTTATCCGCCTCGACCCACACGGGCGCCATGTTCGTGGGCGCAGAGCCGACCTTCGCCATTTCTGTATCCCAAATCAAGGGGCCGTAGAATTCCATCAGGAGCATCAGCAGCAAGATGCCGCCTCCCAGCAGTAGTTTCCAGTTCATCCAGGGAGATCGGCGAAGCCGCGTCATCCTGGCGGCAAGGGATGCCGGTGCAGTTGTCGCAGTCATTTTCTAGTTCCTGTGGTAGGTAATGCGGGGATCGATCAGCGGATAGGTGAGGTCCAAAATCAGCACGGCCAGAGAAACGCCAACGATGACATAAAAAACAATGCCCTGGATGAGCGTGAAATCGGAGTTGAGGATGGCCTGATAGAGGAGTTGCCCCACGCCCGGATAGGTGAAGATGATCTCGACCAGCACTGAGCCCCCGGCCAGGGCGCCCAGCGCCACAGCAAAAGCGGTGACCTGGGGAAGAATAGCGTTGCGGATGCCATAGCGCCAGAAGATGCGGCCCGAACGCAGCCCCTTGGCGTCCGCCAGGATCATGTAGTCCTCGCCATCAGTCGTGATCATCATGCCCCGCATCCCCAGGGCCCATCGTCCCATGCTCACCATGATGATGGCCAGCGCGGGCAGAAAACCATGCCGGATCACACTCCAGATGAATTCGAGATTCCATCCGGGCGTCATGCCTTTGTCATAATTTCCGGCAAAGGGGAACCAGTCGAGCGAGAATGCAAAAAAGAACAGCAGCAAAATGCCAACCATGTAAGCGGGGATGGAGGTGAAAGTCAGGGTGAAGGGCAGTAGTGCGTTGAGCCAGCGCGGCGTGCGTCGCCAGGCCAGCAGCGCGCCTACCGTATTGCCGATGATGAAAGAAAGAATCAAAGCAATGGAGAGTAATCCCAGCGTCCATGGCAGTCTGCGCCTGATTAAGTCATCGACCTTGGCCGGGAAAAAAGCCAGCGAATAGCCTGAATCGAAGGTGGCCATGTTGTACAGATATTTCACATATTGAACAGGCAATGAGTCGTTCAGCCCGAAGCGTTCGCGATAGACGTCCACCATCTCCTGAGCGTTTTCAACATTGGTCCCTTCCGCCAACATGCGCCCGACCATAGCCTGTACCGGATCGCCGGGGGCCAATCGGGGGACGATGAAGATGATGGTGGCTCCCAGCCAGACGGTCAGAAAAAACATTCCCAAACGTTTGAGAACGTAGCTTGCTGATAGATTTTTCATACGATCAAAACCTCTTTTCCTGAGCAGACGGCCTGGACGATGGCCCGCGGATACCGATGAAGGCGGCTGATATTCGCACAAAATGAAAACACGGATTCACACGGCCTTCGGACACAGATTTTTTGAATGAGTGATCCATGTTTTCTGTCTTTGTCTGTGTGCTTTCTCTTTTCAGTGGTCCTGAGCAGAAGGTCCGCGGATACCGATGCGAGCGGCGATTGTGCAATGGGTGAAATGTGAAGCGTGAAACGTGAGAATATCACGCATCACGCTTTATGCCAGGAATGGACGATAGACGATGGGAGGCGCTCATCGCCATCGTCTATCGTCCTTGGACAGGCGGTTGGGATCAGTGCTCGACCGGTTGCAGGTGTTGCAGGATGACATGCGTGACCTGCCACCAGGTGGCGGGGGCGATGTAGGGATCATCCGCGGTGGGCCAACCAGTCCAGTAGGTTTCGTTGAACGGCACCAGCTTGACAGCCTGGGCAATGGGCAGGGCGGGCTTCTCGGCCAGCCAGATGTCCATGGCCTGCAGATACAAGTCTTCCAGACCGGGATCGTTGGGCGGCATCTCCCTCATCTGCGCCACGATATCGCTGTAAGCCTGAGCCTGCTCACCGCTCCAGCGCTGGGTGTTGGCGTAGAAGCCGGAGGAGGGTTCGCCTTCGGCGGGAAGATGGCGGGTGCTGTAAGAGTCCATCTTGGCCCACAGGTCGATGGGACCGCAGACGAAGAAGTAGTAGGTGTCGAATCCGGCGTTGGCCAGGTTGTCGATGAACGCGGGGATGGGCTGAATATCCTGTTTGGCGTTGATGCCCACAGCCTGGAATTGCTCCACCAGCAAAGCGACGGTGCTGTTCATCTCGGTGGCGTCGAAGTTGGCGATGGTCATGTCCAGTTCTTTGCCATCTTTCTCATAGTAGCCGGTTTCGTCGTTCATGGCGTAGCCCAGCTCTTCGATCATGGCCTTGGCTTTATCTGGATCGTAAGCGAACAAGGGGTGTTTGTCGTAAAGGCCCGCATCGACGCCGGCCTGGATGTAGGGCTTGAAGATGTTGTATTCGGGCAGGAAGGTGAGGGAGGCGGAGGATGTGCCTTCGTAGGCGATGTCTATGATCTGATCGCGGTTGATGGCGTGGTTGACAGCTTCTCGCATCTGCACATCATTCCATGGCTCCTTCGTCAGATTGAAGTTGAAGTTGCGAGCGCATGGATCGATCCAGGCGTAGGGCAGTTCGCTACGCCAAGCAATGGTGGAGCCGGTCATCTGCTGCAAGGCCAGGAAAGACCCCAGGTTGACGCCCATCAGACTGTCGAGCTCGTTGCGGGCCATGGCCGCGGTGCGGGTTTCTTCGGAGCCGTAGGCCACCCAGATGAGTTTTTCAGGAGCAGGCAACTTGAATCCAGCATCGACGCCCCACCAATCATCATTGCGCACATAGGTGAACTCGTTCTCGCTGGCGCTTTCCAGCAGATAGGGTCCCGAAAAGACAGGCCAGCCCTTCTCCGGATCGTAATTCGTGAAGGTGGTCGGGTCTTGCCCTTCCCAGATGTGTTTGGGAACGATGAAGAAGGAGGATGTGGAGGTGACCGTGAAGTTGGTGAAGCCGAAACGATAGTCCGGTTCGGACAAGGTGAATTGTAGTGTCAGATCATCCAGCTTTTTCACATCGGTGACATTATCAAAGGATGGCATACTTTTCAAATCGTCTCTGCTCATCCCCATTTCCACGGTGAAGAGGAAATCATCCGCGGTGAGGGGTTCACCATCCGACCATTTGATGCCATCACGCAATTTGATGGTCCAGACGGTGGCGTCATCATTGGATTCCATGCTTTCTCCCAGCCAGTTGATGATCTCACCATCGGGGCTTTCCAGGTTGAGGATGAAGAGCGGTTCGATCATCGCCTGCATGAAGCCCTGATCCAGTCGTCGGCCCGCAGCAAAGGGGTTCCAGAGTTTGGGATCAGCGACAGAGCCTTCGTCGATATCGAAGATCACGGTCTTGCGGCGTTCGAGCTCAGCTTCATCCACCTTTTCGACCTCGACCACTTTTTCGACCTCGACGGTGACGACCTTTTCGACTTCCTGGACCTCGCCTTCGACGACTACGGTTTCTTTGACGACGACCGTTTGCACGACGACCTGGGGCTCACTGTTTGAACAGGAAGCGACAAACATGACGACGGCCAGCAGCGATACGACGACGGCCAGCAGTAATAATTTTCTTCGCATTGTGGCTCCTCCTGATGGGATTGGACAGTTTGAAAATAACAGGTTCGGGGGTCGGGATGATGGGGCATGCTATCGTTCCAAGTGCGCCTCCTGTGGGGAATGTTGCATGGTGAAATCGGTGTGAATCTGTGGCAATACGGTGGTTGCAAATGCTTCCAGCCGCTCCATGTCGTCCAGATGCGGCCATTGCAGCATGACTTTTTGCACTCCGATGGCTTCCAGACCCCCAAGCTGCTCTACGATCTGAGAAGTCTCGCCCACGATGAAACCCCGCTCCCGCCATGCTTCGACGCTGCGACCGTGCAACTGGTTTTGCAAATCCTGTTGATCCAACCCAAAAACCAATCCCATCATCTGCGACCGCACAACTGCCTCGCTGGGGCGCCCCGCTTCATCGAGGAGCAGATCCAACCTTCGGTTGAGGGCTGCAAACTGCTCGGGCGTGCGGAAGATGGCGTTCCATTCATCCGCATATTTGGCCACCAGCGGCAGGGTGCGCCGCGGCCCATTGCCGCCGATGAGGATGGGCGGGCCTTTGCCGTTGTGCGGCCGCGGCAGCAGGATCGCTTTGTTGAGGCGGTAGAATCGTCCCTCGAAAGTCTGCGGAGTGGGGCGGCGCAAAAGCCGGGTGATGACTTGCAGGCCTTCGTCGAACCGGGCGAAACGTTCTGCCACGTCCAACAACTGAAATCCGAACATCTCATGCTCCCGGCTTCCGCCCTCCCAGCCCGCGCCGAGGCCAAGCGCCAGCCTTCCCTGGGCCAGGTCGTTCACATCTTTGGCAATGCGCGCGGTGTGAACCGGATGCCGGAAGGAGAGAGGCGTCACCAGCGGCCCGAATTCGATGCGCCGGGTGTTGGCCGCCAGCCAGGTCAGAGAGGACCAGAGCTCAAGGGCGTCCCGGTCGGGCGGGGCCGCGTCCAGAAAATGATCGGAGCGGTACAGCCCGGCAAAGCCCAGGGCTTCGGCGGCCCGAACCAGCCGCTGCCAGCGGGGCCAGGTCAGTCCTCGCTGCCCTTCGATGGTGATGGCCACTTTCATGCCTGCACCTTTGTTCCTGTCTGGGCCTGTTGTTTGGCCCGGCGATACAATATCGGCAGCGAAAGGATGTAGACGATGGCGGGCCAGTTCAGCAGCGCCCGGATGAAGAGCCACACATCGATGGCGTCCATGCGCACCTTGGTGGGCACAGTCGAATCGGGATGGCTGTGGATGATGAGGTATTGATCTTTGCGCTCGATGTGGCCGATGATGAAATCCATCTTGACCAGTTTGCTGGCGACTTTCATCTCAATCCTTCCTCAGTCTGCCCGTCTCTTGGGCGTAACGAATGCGTTGTTCGAAAATCTCTGGCATGTCTTCGGCGGAGAGTCCAGCGGGCGGCGTGAACTGCCCCCGCTGGTACAATGATTGGATGACCTGCTTGGCCCCCTCCATCTTTTCCGCCAGATTGCGGGGCGGCTTGCCGGGCGGGAAGAGGTTGGGGGGATAGATGGATTGCTCGTACATCTCGCGGAATCCCTCGGTGCGCACGTCGATCCACATGTTGTGATTGGCGATGGTGCGATGCTCGCGCAGGGCCTCGATGTCGATGGTGGCCGCGATGATCTGCTCTTCGGGATAGGGTGCGCGTCGCAGCACCATGCCGGTGTAATCGATGATGAACGAATTGCCCGGGCAAAACGCTTTGGGATAGTACTCGTAATGCACTTTGCCCCAGTTGGAGCCCAGGATGTAGCACATGTTGTCGTGGGCGCGGGTGCGGCGGGTGAACAGCCAGAAATCCCAGGGATCGCTGACGCCTTCCACCTCCTGGATGGCGCCGGGGTGACAAATGACCTCGACGCCGTTGAAGCCCAGGGCCCGCGACACCTCGGGCGTGGCCCCATCGTGGCATGTCATCGTTCCCAGATTGCCGATATCGGTGCGCACCACCGGGAAGCGGGTTTTGATGCTATCGCCAAACACCTTGCTGTATTCGTCCAGCATGTCGTGGGGGCTGGTGCCCAGGCCAATCGAGGCCGGGATGTGCCATTTGTGGTAGCGCAGGATGACTTTGCCATCCGGCCCGATGATGAAGGCCGAGTTGAACCAGCGGTCGGGGAATTCGGGCGCCCGTTCCACCACGCCGCCGCCAGCGATGTAGATGCCATATTCCTTGCATTTCTCGCCCAACACATCCAGTTCGGGGCCGGGGATGGTGATGGCTTTCTTCATAAAAGCTTCCAGGCCATCTTCCCCTTTGCCTGGCGTAGTGACGCCCTGCAAAAAGTATTCGGGAAAGACCACCAACCGCACCGGGCGCTCGTAAAAATAGCCGACGCCGAAGTCGATTAACTTGAGATAATGCTCGAGATTGCGGTAGATATCCTCCCGGGTTTCCGCCACATAAACTTCGGGTTGAATGACCAGGGCGGTGTACTTCTCGATTTTTTGACTCATTGGACGTTGCTCCGTGATGCGAGTGGTTCAGGTTTTCTATCAGAAATCGAATTCGTCCTCTTCCTCATCTCTCATGCCGAACGCCTTGAGCATCTCCACCGCGGTGATGGTGCCCATAGCGGTGATGCCATTGCCCGGATGGGTGCTGGGGCCGGTCATCCACAGATTTTTGATGGGCGTGCGGTATTGCGAATAGCCAGGGAAGGGGCGGAAGTAGCCCATCTGCGCCATGGTGCGTTCGCCGCCCGTGGTCGTGCCATCCACCAGCGACCAGTTGTCGCGCGCCAGGCTCTCGGCGTGATCGATGTGTTCGGCCAGGATGTTTTCGCGCCCCATGTTGGTGGTATGCTCCTGCAAGATGGGCAGCATCACCTCATCCACATACTGCTTGGCCAATGCATCTGTCCAACGGCTGCCATCTGGGAACTTGTTGGAGACGAACGTGTCCATGATCAAGGTGTGCTTGCCCTCGGGCGCGCGACTGGGATCGTGCAAAGTCCAGCAGGCGGTCCACAGGAAGGGTTTGCTGGGCGGAATGTTCAACCCTATTTCCGCGTATTGTTTTTCGATATCCGCCATGCTGCCGAAGATGCGCTGGAAGGAGGTGCGGCTCATGGCCTCTCCATTTTTGAATTTCGGCGCTTCTTCGAGGGCGTAATGCGCCCGCACGATGCTGACCTTGCCGAAGGAGAAGTTTTCCACCTTGCGCCGGAATTTGGGGGTCAGCTCCTCGGGCTCGAGCAAACGCAAGAAGGTCTGTTTGACATCCAGGCTGCTGACCACCGCTTTGGCCGCTGTGATCTCCTGCCCATCCTCCAACCGCACGCCCTGACATTCCCCATCCGCGACGATCAGCTTCGTCACCGTGGCCCCGGTCATCACCTTTCCCCCGCGGGCCTCGATGTAGCGGGCCAGGGCTACCGGCATTCGATCTGTTCCTCCTTTGGGGATGGATTCGCCGAAAAAGTGGATGGCCGGAATCATGACGTAGAATGATTGGCCGACGCCTTCCTGAAAAGGCCAGTTTTGCGGCGCCATGGCCCACCCCATGATGAAAGACTGGACGATGGGATGTTTGAAATTCTCCTTCACCCAGGCTTTGGGACTGAGACGATAATTGCGCAGCATCTCCAAGCCAGCTTCGCTGTTTTCCATCACCGCGGTCATCATGCTGGGCGGCTGCGGCGGGTTGAACAGGTTGGCAATGACCCCATCTTTGATCTCCAAAAAGCCATCGTAGATCTCCCGATATCGCCGTGCATCTTCGCGAGAGTATTGGGCGATGCTTTCGACCGTTTTGTCGATGTCCTTATAGACGATGATGCCCGGCCCTTCGTGGTAAGGATGCCCGGTGATCTCATCTTCGGCCCAGATGTACTCCAGGCCATATTGCTCCAATTCGGGCAGCATCTTTTTGAATTCGGGATTGAGATGAATCCATACGTGGGATGATCCGTACATGTCGTGCTTGAAGCCCGGCAGCGTCACCTCGCGAGTGGCTACACAGCCACCCAGCCAGGGGTTGCGTTCGAGCACGAGTACAGACAATCCTTCTCGGGCCAGCACAGCGCCGCAAGCCAGGCCGTTGTGCCCGCCGCCCGCGATAATTACATCATAATCATAATTTGTCATGTGACGTCCTTGCCATCTCTGGGGTGAATGAAAGTGGTCGTTGGCGGTTTTAGATAACTGGAGGCGTTTTGGCGACAATCAAGACTACATCTGTGTCGCCGATGTTCTTGCAATGTCGGGGGATTTCATTGCTGTGATAGATGGAATCCCCCGGTCCAAGGGCATATCGTTCATCCCCGATCCCGATTTCAAGAGCGCCCTGCAAAATCACGCTGCACGATTCCCCCGTATGAGCAAAGGGACCCTCCTCTGTATCGGTTCCCGGGGGTATCACCACCCACATCATCTGAATATCTCCCTGCAAATCGGGCGTGAGCAACTCGTATCGGATATCGCTGCCCGGATACAGCAACATTTTGCGATGATTGAAGCGCACCACCCTGGTCCCGTCCTCATGCTCCCAACGCCCCGCACCCTCTGCACCACCCTCTTCCTCCTCGAAAAAGGCGGCTGCCGAGACCCCCAACGTTTTCGCCATCGCATGTAACGTCGACACCGATGGCGTGGCCCGATCTCGTTCGATTTGGCTGAGAAAGGAAGAGGAGATATGGCAGCGTTCAGCCAACTGAACCTGAGTCAGCTTCTGAGCTTTACGTTGCTGTCGAATCTTCTCACCAAGCGAGGGGCTGGAAAGCATGGCCGTGGTGCGAGAGAGGGAGGCTGAACGCGTTATTTTTTCGATTGTATCATAAAGGTGTTTTGATGTCAACACATTTTTTGACGAAATAAAAAAATATGACGAGGGTATTTTACAATTATCAAAACTATTTGCCGATTTATCACCAGGATAGCCTCCGAAACGTCCCTTCGAATTGCACGCCTTTCCGATGCTTTCACAACTAGGACAAACCCCGATGAATAGCGTACAATAACGCATATCCTCCACAACATCGAGTGCACACCATGAATCAGGCCGAAAACACCATATTTGAGTCAACTCAAACTCTGGGCTCGAGGATTCGCCAAAGGCGGCGAGAATTGAATCTACGGCTGGTGGAGCTTGCGGAAATGTGTAACATCTCCCCCTCCTTCTTGAGTCAGATTGAGCGAGACCAGGCGAACCCTTCGATTTCAACGCTCCATGAGATTGCGATCGCATTGGGCGTGACTGTGGCGTCGTTCTTCGCCGGGCCCGATGATATCCCCCCAAGTCCGGCGCCGGAGGTAAAGAAAGAGCCCGCGGCGTACGTCGTTCGGGCCAACGCCCGCAAGACTCTGATGTATCCAGGTTCGGGCATCAAGAACGAACTGCTTTCGCCCGATCTGAATCGAGCCATCCAGATGATGTATGTGGTCATTCCACCTGGCGCCTCCACGGGCCCGGAGCCTCTGGTGCATGAGGGCGAGGAATGTGGGTTGGTGTTGCAAGGCACGGTGGAAATATGGGTGGGGGATGAGCACTACATTTTGGGGCCGGGGGATGCTATTTATCAGAAGAGCACGATTCCCCACCGCAGCAAGAATATCGGCGAAGATGACGTGATTATCGTTGTGGCTATCACCCCCCCGTCATTTTAGCGGCCCTCACGCGCACGGCGGCAACATCTCATGCCAAAGTGCGCGTCGCGCCAGCCGCAATTCGTGCGGACGATTCATATCTTACCTGATGTGCGCCTTTTCGGTTCTAAAAAGCGGGCGTTGATGCTTTGATCTGCCATCCCGCCAACAGATGCAGGGACGATAGGACGAACATAGACGAAGAAAGGCGCTGGTTTCGTCCCCTTTGGTCAACCTGGCTCCGGCCCGTTCCGATTGAGGGTCTGCACAGCCTTCGCGCCTGGCGTCATTGGTATCGATAAATCGGTGGATATCAATTTCTCCAGAATGATTTGGGGATCGGGAGGACATCCGGGAACTTGATTGGAGAAGGTTCGAAGTTCAGCAGGACGTTCTTCAGGATTTATGACGCCGTAAGCGTGCCTGAAGGGCCCGCCATCGATGGCGCAATCCCCCACCAGAAGCGCCCGCGGCGTCGGGAGCTGATTCAGCGTCGTCAGAGCGGCTTCTTGCATGTTATGCGTCAGTGGGCCGGTGATGACCAACATATCTGCGTGTCGAGGGGAGGCAACGAAGTGAATGCCATGGCCTGGGAGATCGTAAAAAGGGTTGTTGAGCGCATGCAGGGCCAGCTCGCAGCCGTTGCAGGAGCCGCAGTCCAGGTGACGCAGGAAGATAGAACGCTGCGTTGATGGACGCTCACGTTTGTCCATCCCCTTCCATTCGGGGGGATGCGCTTTTCCCAGAATTCTCCAGGCCAACCATTCTTTGAGATTGAAGATGGAAGGCTGATATTTGGTCAGTTTCATGGAGCTAGAGATCTCGTTCCGCGTAAGAAAGGTTGAAGCTCTTGTTGATGAGGGGGAAGTCGGCCAGGATGTTGACGGTTTCGGGGGTCTTGGTATGGCGGGACACTGCTTTGGGAAAGACGAACCAGTTGATGATGGAGGGGCCAGTGACTTTGCAACGGGCGATGGTGTTCATAGGGCCTTTCATCACCCAGTAGTATACGCCGCCTCGCCAGCTTTCCACATAGCCCAGAGATGCGTCGAAGGTGGGGGTTGCATCCAATTTTTCGCGCCAGGCTGTATCTCGGAGGACGGGCGTCCAACTTGTCTCCATCAATTGCTGGAGAAATGTATCGATGAGGTAAAAAGAGGATTCCACTTCGGCCAAGCGCAAGAGGAAGCGAGCGTATACATCCCCCTGCATATCCTCGCTGGAAAGGGCGATAAATCGTTGCGGCGCGTTATTGTCGGTCAGGTCCGCAGCGAAGGTTTGAGCTAAGATACGCTGTATAGCCTCCTGTTGATAAACGCCCTGCGGATAGCGGATGCGCACGTCATCATGGATGAGGCCGCTGGCCCGGGCCACGAATCCAACCGCTCCCCAGCGCTTTGCCTCTTCCCTATTCAGAACGCCTGTGCCAACAGCGCGATCGTGCAAGGAAACGTCCCAGGCGTCCCGCTGCCCCAAGGAGAGAAAGAGGCTGATCACCTCTTCCAGGGTTCGTTGCAGTGTTTGCAAGGAGTTTGTTCTTCTCCGTGATTTCCAGGAGGCTTCGGGCAGCATCAATCCTCCTGGCCGCACCAGATTTCGAAGATAGCGATCGCCAAAGAGTGCATGGAACATTTGCAGGAGGCTCTCCCACTGGAGGGCTATTTGAGAGGCCGCGATATGCAGGGAAATATCATGCAAGAGGTCGCTGATGTTGTGGATGTGATTGGCGATACGCTCTAGCTCTAAGAGAATGGCTCGCCACAGTTGTGCGGGCCTGGGCGGCTCCATACCGGCCAGAGATTCCACAGCCTGACAGTACGCAAGAGCGTGGCTGAAGGCGGCGTCGCCCGAGACGCGTTCCGCCAACTGCCAGCCCTCCGCCAGCAGATAATGGGTCTCGAAGAGCTTTTCCAGCCCTTTGTGTTTGTATCCGAGATGGATGGGCATGGCCTCGATGGGTTCCCCTCCGTGCAGGAAGAGGAATCGGCCCGGCTCGATGACGCCCGCATGGATGGGGCCCACGGGCAGATAGTGCATGCCCTCGGGGGGAGGATCGGGGGGATAGAGGTGTTTGAGGGGAGGCTGGACGCGTTCCTCCTCCACTCGTTCCAGAGTACGGGTGCGCCGCAATGGGGCGGTCGTCTGGCTGAACGATCGATGTAGCCAATGGGGCTCTGCCAGCATGCGTTGCACCTGGACGGGGTCTCCGGCATCTGGCAATAATGCAAAGAAGTCGACGATGGCTTCTTCGAATGGTTGGACGGCCGGAAAGCATTCTCGGAGAGAGGGGTGAAAGCGTAAAAGCAGGGGGAAGGAGGAGGGTGGATCGGGCCGAGCGTGACGGGTTAGAAAGTATTCCAGCGTGAGCAAATATCCTTGATCCGTAAAAGAGGACATTTGGTTTTGATTCTTTGCATGTGCCGGAAGCGGCGATGCAAAGAGGTAGTAAATTTTGAAACGACAGTCTTCCTCCATGCGTTCGTCATTGACAAACATGGTGATCAAACGCCAATGATGATCGCGCAAGGCCTCGGCGACTTGACGTAATGCCTCCTTCTCCTGTAAGACCACATGATACTCATGGGCCTGCTTTGCGCGCAGCCGGGGATAGGCTTGGAGTAGTTGGGGGAGGGGGGGGGGCAGATTCATGGCGGTGGAAGATGGCGTTTCTCTAATGCAGGGTGAGCAGATCGACGCTTCGCTGGATCAATATGGAGAGTGGCGGCAGCACGATGACGCCCAACACACATGTCAATCCCATTAGCAGAAGCAAGGGGATCAGCTCAGTTATCTTTTCTTGGATTCGTTTTCGGGCAGGAGGATGGCTCAGGAGAATGCGGGCGAGATGTTGCACCAGGCCAAAGTAAATAAGCGTGGTGGCCAGGGAAAAGATCAAGATCGATATCCCCAAAATATATGGCTCCAGCGGGCGACTGGCGCTTTGGGTGTGCATCACCTCCAGCCAGCGTTGAACGCCTCCCCATAGAATCATCCACAGGCTGAGGAAGATGTTGAAAGGCGGCGTTCCTACCAGAGCCAATCCTCCCATGGCTAGAAGCAAGCCGGTGACAGGCATGAGATAGAACACGCCCGCAGGCTCCAAAATGTTGCTCCGCCCCTCTTCTTCAGAAAGGTTATATTTCCGCAGGACGTTGCCATAGGCCAGGAACATCAAGGCTTTGGTAATGGCGTGATTGAGGACATGAAGCAAGGCTCCAAAGAGGGCCACCGCGCTGCCGACGCCCGTTCCAAAAAGAATGATGCCCATATGCTCTAGACTGTGATAGGCCAGCACGCGTTTGAAGTGATTTTTTCGATTGAGAATGAAGGGGACGGCCATCGTCAATGAAAAAAGTCCGGCGCCCAGCAAGACGTAGGTGATCAACCACAGGTGTTCGTTTCCCAGCGCTTTCTCGGTTAGCATGACGAATCTGAGAATGGCGTAGAACGCAGCTTTGATCAGCACGCCGGAGAAGAGGGCGCTGATGGGGGGCGCGGCCTCACCGTGGGCGTCGGGCAGCCAGGTGTGCATGGGCGCGAGTCCTGCCTTGACGCCGTAGCCTGCCAGTGCGAAGAAAAAGGCCAGGAGCACGAAATCCAGGCTGTCGTTTCGTTGCAAAAGGTGGATGTGTTGGATGAGCTCGCTCCAATTCATGGTGTGCAGAACAGGATCGTTCGAGGCGTACATGCCGTGGATGAGAAAAACGGTTCCCATGAACGCCAGGATAATGCCCGTGGAAGTGATGATCAGGTATTTCCAGGCGGCTTCCCAGGAGCGTGCCGTATTGGGATAGGCCACCAGCAAAGCCGAGACCAGGGTCGTGGATTCGATCGCGATCCACAAGCCGATGAGATTATCCATCACCGGGGTGAGGAGCATGGTGAAATGGAAAAGGTTCATCAGGACATGGAATAGGGAGGGGCCGCGATAAAATCCAGCCTCGGGCTCCTTTTGAAGATAGAAGTAAGCGTTCCAGGAGGCGCCCAGTGCGATGATGTTGATGACCAGGAGGAAATAAAGACTGAGAGCGTCTGCATATAGGGAAATGGGGAGGGGGGGCAATGGGAATTGGATGGCTTGAGCTGGGGAGCGGGTGTTGAAGCGGAAGATTAGCATGATGGTGGAAAGCAACGTGATCGTTGCCACCAGAATCGATATGCCGCCAAAAATGTTGCGCTCCAGCGGTGAGATTGTCCCCCATCTTCGTAGAATTGCGATGCGATCCAGATGGCTTGCTATGCGCCCAGTTCTGGTCGACGACGATGATGGATCGCTCCCGCGTAGCAAGCGCCAGACCAACAGCCCGATGGTCCAGGCCAACGTGGGCAGAATAACCAGCGCCAGCAGGACGTTATCTACGTGCGAAGAAGTGCTCATCCTTTCAATGGGGATTCAGCTTGCAAGGCGTCGAGATCGATGCGTTGTTTGATACGTCGCAGGTTGGGGAGCAGGAAGAAAAGTAGGAGCAGAGTGATGAATGTGTATAGATAGAGCGCCAGGAGAAAGTCGCCCGCGGGCGTGGGCATGGGGATTAAAAGCATAATGGACAAGTACATGCCATGATCCATGACGAAAATGCCTATCACCTGAGAGATGAGATCGCGTTTCGTCATCAGCGTAAACAATCCTGCAAATTGCAAGCCAAGCGCGACGCCCAAGCCAATGCGGCTGCTTGGCTCCTCAGGCTGGGGGATGAAACGGAATGCCACTACGAAAGCAAAGATGACCAGCACAAGGTAAATGACCATGGATAGTCCCATGCGAGATAGTGAAGGCTTTTTTTGGCGAAAGCTGGCATTGACCCACGTCCTATGAATGTCCATCCGATCTTTCTCATCCAGTAGCCATCGCGTTTCGCTGATGGTGGCTAGAGCCAGAGCCCGGCCGATGATGAAAAACAGGAAGACTGGCCAGGCCATCAGCGCGAATAGAAAAAGGGTTTGCCAGGAGAGGAGGTGAGGATAGGGTTGGGGGAAGTTACGCCAATTTTTCGCCACGGTCGTTGTGGCTACTATCAGCAGGAGAAGATTCTGCCATCGATACGCGGCAATTACATGGCCGATGGTCGTCGTGGTCACGATGTAGAGAGATGTGAAGAGAATCGCCAGTTCCAGGACTGGAATGAGCCATTTCCCCATGTCGGAAAGCCAGGAGACATCCATTAGCTCCCCCCTTTTTGGACGTATACATATAGATGAACGGTAATGGTAAAAACGATGCTGAGAAGACTGAGAGCGCCTGCGAAGAATGCCGGGCCGGCTACGCGTCCCAGGCGCAGCTTGGCTCTGGCGCTGGTGACCAGAATCATAACGAGAATGGCCAACAGCAGTTTAAGCAGGAATAGGCCCTGAAGGAAATAGATGGTTGGCGACCACCCGTTCAGCAGTGGCCAACTGCCGGGAAGGAAGAGATCGACGAACAGGCCCACCAAAAAGGTCAGTCGAATCATCTCCGCCATCTTGAGGATGGCCAGATCTCGACCCTGCCAGGCCAGCGATAGGGCTTTTTCTCCCATTGCCAGTTCCAGATGAGATGATGGATCGCCCACGGGAGGGCGTTCCATCTCGTATAGGATGAGAATGCCCAGGACTATGGCCAGCAGCAGTAGTTCGGGTCTTTGGAAGATTTGCCAGTTCAGCTCGCTATGGGCCTGCACGAGATGAGCGATGTCGATCTGTTTTTGCTGGCTCTGCCAGTAGAGGATCAAGGCGGCCACCCACAAAAAGAAGTTGATCTCAGTGATGAAATTCAAGAACATGGTGCGCGCACTACCCATTCCAGCAAAAGGCGTGGCCCCATCCAGGGATGCCAGACTGCTCAGAAAACGATAGAGTCCTAACAGGTAGACCAACAGAATCGGGTCCGGCGACAGCAGCGGCTGCCCTACGCTCCACGGAATGGTGAAGATGAGCACTATGGTAATGCTCAAGAGGAGGGGAGGCGTCAGGGCAAAAAATATGGAGGCGGTTTCGGGACGGTTCGATGCGATGCCCCATAGTTTTTGTATGTCCCGGTAGGGCTGCAAGATGAAACGCCAGGGACGTGTTCTGCCCTGCAGCCGGGCCGTGGCCCATTGCTCCAAACCCAGCGCGATGGGGCTGATGGCTATGAACGTCAGACCATAAAGCAGGGATGTGATCAATGACATCATGGGGCGATCACCCTTTGTCCTGATTTCATTGGGAAGCGAGAATACTTAGAAAGATCATGTAGAGGATCAGCGTGCCGAGATAGGTGGCTGCAATGTAGCTCATGTAGCGACGCACATCACCATTTTGCACGGAGAGTGCGAATCGTTCTGAAAGCGAGAATGTCCACTGGATCAGGTGGTTGAATCCATGCCGGAAGAGTTCGATCACCACCTGACGAGCTTGAGGGGTCGGGGATTCCGCCAGGAGGAAGATGTCGGGCAGATAATCCGGCGGGTAATGATGAGATGATGTGGCCCGTTTATCGAAAAGGGGCGGGGTGAGATAGCGGAATTGCTTGCGAATGAGCCAGGTTAGGGATGCCGCAGTGGGATGCGTTCGCTCTTCTGCCAGTTCCCGGATGCCGCCTTCCCAGACTTGCATCTTCCGGCGTCCGCGGGCGGTAAACCAAAGTAGGAAGAACAGCATCCCGATGGCCGCCCCAGCCAGCATGATTTGCAGCCGGACGTCCTTTATCGGCGCGAAGGAAATGAGATGGGGCATGAGTTGGGCGGAAGCCTCTGGCGGAGAAGGCGCAGATGGATTCATCCCTAGAGTCGTCACTATGCGGGCCAGTAAAGATATAATCGGCCTGGGAAATATGCCGATGAGGAGGGCGGCCAAAGCCAGGATGCCCATAGGGATGTGCATCCATCCGCTTATTTCTTTCTCCTCGCCCCAATGCCCGGGGCGTTCTTTGGCTCCTCCCATTAGGGTGAGTCCAGCGATCTTGAAGAAGCAGTATCCGGTCAGGGCAAAGGAAGCCACCAGGAGCATGAATCCCATAAGCAGCAGAAAGAGTTCGCGCCACAGGGTCACATTGCGCGGAGTCTGAATGGCGTAGGTGGCAAAAATGGCGAGATTTGCTTTGAGAGTCAACCATTCGCTGATAAATCCATTGAATGGGGGAAAGCCGCTAATAGCCCAGGCGCCTATCAGAAAGAATGTCCCGATCCAGGGAAAGAATCGCAGAACGCCACCCAATCGAGCCATGTGAACCTGGCCGCGAGTCAGGTTTTCGATGCTGCCGGTGGCAAGATAAAGGAGGCTTTTGAAAATGGCGTGATTGAGCAAGTGAAACAACCCGGCTATCAGGGCGAAACCTGCCAGAGAAGCAAGAGGGCTTTCTGGCGCATGGGCGGATGCGTAGATGGCAAGGCCTATGCCAGCAACCATGATGCCAATGTTTTCAATGCTGTGGTAGGCCAGTGCGGTCTTGAGATCATGACTGGCCAAGGCATACCATACGTTGATTAACGCGGTGGCGCTTGCCAGTAGGAATATGATCAGCCCCCACCAGGGCGCGGGATGGAGAAACTGAAAGAAAACCCGTATCATAAGAAATAGCGCGACCTTGATCCCCATTCCCAAGGAGAAGGCGTGGGTTGTGGTGGGGGACGCGGGATGAACCAGGGGCGGCCAGATATGAGCAGGCGAAAGTCCTGCCCGGATCCCCAATCCTGCCAGCAGGAACCAGAAGGCTAATTGGTTTTGGAGACCGGCGCTTGCTTTTTCTTGCAAGACCAGAAAGCTGGCGCTGTCAGCAGAGGCGGCCAGGAGCAAGAAGCCCAGCAATAGGAATGCCGTGCTGGCATGGCTGATGATGAGATAGACTTTTGGCGCCAGCCGGGCTTCGCGGGTTTGCAAGGCGTCGCCAGATAGTTCCCCTCGTCGATAGACGTTCATTTTGAACAATGTCAACATCGTGAATGCCAGCGTGGATATCTCCAGCGCCAATAACAGGAGGAAGACGTCGTAGGCAACGACTGTCATCAGAGTTCCCCACACGAATAGGCTATACGCCCCTGCGATATAGGCCCGATAGGTGTGATAGTGCGACGCTCGAAGTGCGCCTAAGGAGTAAACGGCCACGATCAAAGCAAAAAAGCCTGTAAGCAAGAGGAAAAAGGCCGCCAGCGCGTCTAAGCCTAACTCGAATCGGAGGGGAGGCAGCCCCAGAGGCGTTCCCGTGCTGCGCCACCATATCTCATGCGTAAGCTGGGATTCCGTCCACAGATGCTGAGCGCCCAGGGCCATCGCGTATAGACTGGCAACGCTGATGAGCCCCAGGGAGATCGTCCAGCTCCGGTCGCGTCGCATACCTGGTAATTTGGGCAACGCGGCGCCGCTCAGCAGAAGGACGGTGATGGTCCAGACGAAAGTCTGCAATGAGAAGATGGGGATGCTCATGGCGGATTATCCGGAAGATGGTTGGGAGAAGTCTTCCCAAAGATCGTTGCGAAGCTGGCGGATAAGCTCTTCTCGATGCCTGTAGCTTTGTAATCGCTCGTTGAGCCAGGCGTAGATTAAGGGGATGCTGAGGGTGTAATATCCTCCCTTCTCGCTGACGGCATCGAAAATGCGGTGGAGTAGAAACAACTGCCGTTCGAAACGTTGTAGCAAATAGTCCTGGGGAACCGACGCTCCCGCTTGTTTTCGGAAAGCGTTTTCAATCATATCCAGGATTTCGATCTGGCTGAGCTTTTGGGGGTATTGTTCCGCCAGTGTCCATAAGATCAGATGACCGACTGCATCCACGCGATCGTCTCCCACCGATAGCATTCGGTCGTCCTCCCACAAAAAGCCGAAGTATTGGTCGCTGGATTGTGCGTCCCGCAGGATGTCTCCCAGAGCTTGATGCAGAATATCTGAAGTGACCAGGGCGTTGCGGCGGGCTTTGGAATTCGCACTCAATTGGTCCAAGACCTTGGAGCAGGCCAGCTGGAGCAGATAGGGACGTTGTCCTGTCTGCTCCAGCACAGCGACGATGGCTTCGCCTTGCCAGTCTACGCCTATGCGATCGCTCGGCTCGATGACCAGACGACGGGCGGCGTCCCAGTTCAACGCCCCCACCTCCAGATTAAAGGTCTGATTGTAAAAGGGCGAGCCGAATTGCGTGGTTTCGTGGGCCAACACCCAGGTGCTGGAGATAATCCAGTTGACATGCGCCAGTTGACGATGTTCGATCATGGCCCGGAGATTGCGCCCCAGGGTGCGATACGCTTCCCGATAAATATCATCCCATTCGTCCAGCAAGATAATCACTGGCGCTTTGATGTAGGTCTCAATCCAATGGCTCAGAAGTTTGCGAAAGGCCACGGCGGGGTAGTTGAGTAATCCAGAACGATCGGGTTGGAATGGTTCGGGAATGTGGGCGTTCTGATGGATTTCCCGCAGGATGTTTTCGAAAAAGAAACGGGTGTAGTTTGTCTGTTCCTGATCGACTTCTTGCAAGGATGTCATAACTACCAGCTGGCGCTGGATGAAGGGTAACTGCCCGCGCTGAAATCCCAGCGCTTCCAGTCGTTCCCAGTCTTCCATGAGCCATTGAATTTGGTGCAGGATGGATGTTTTGCCGATGCGTCGAGGTCCGCGTAACAGAATGGGTTGGGTATTTCCGGAAAGAAGTCGGGAAAAGATGCTTCGCAAAATGTCCTCGCGCCCCACGAAGATATCTGATCCACTTACTGGCGTGCCTGCACGATAGGGGTTGGCGACGATGAGGGGGAGTTGAGATCTACGACCCCGCACAGGAATGCTCAGTGTCTCTTCTCCGGTCTGAGGGACGCCTCGGTCGTCGGAGTACGCATATTGCAATCTCATGGTCAGAATATCGGATTTGGCCCGCACCACCCAGCGCCATTCCCGAGCCTGCCCTCTGGTCAAATCCATGGAAGGCGGGAATATCCGAGATGTGAGTTTGGCCGCTCCATGAACAAAGACATTCACTAGATGAAAGTCATAGGCGGTGTTGGTGCCTGCATTGCGGATGCGCACGGTGAGAAGCTCATCATAATCCCGAATGATCCATGGATTGAGGGCGTGGATCACGAAAATCGGCCCGCCTTTGAGGGCGGACAGCAGATTTTCGATCTGGGTGATGTCCCGTTGGATCAGCCAGTCCAGGATGGCTTTTTCATGTCGCAACGTAAAGGTGGTTCGTTGCAAGGCCTGATACCGGGCAATGAGCTTTCGCAACCCGCTTCGTGAGGGCGTCTCTCCCACGGCGAGTCCGACTTTTTGATTGTGCCAATCCTGACGCAACTGGTGATAGTGAGCGAGGGCGTGCTGGAAGAAGGGGGAAAGGTGGGAGAAGAAAACAGTCCGATCGAGCAGGCCATGGAGACGTCGGTATAATCCTGGCGTTTCATATGGCGGAGACGCCAGACTTGCAGCCGGATGCGGCTGGGCGGTTACTGAGGAGTCCAGGAGATAGCGACTCAGCTCGATGAACGATCGGGCGATCTCCCTGCGTTTTTGCAGGATCGAGTTCTCTCTTGGCGCCGCGACAGCCATTTCATCTGTATCGTCCAGATAGCGCTGGAAATGGGCGATCAGCGTGCTCAGGCGTTCGGGCACAGCTTCTAACGCCTCTGGTTGATTGTCGTACCAAGCCAGGATGCCTTCCGAGTATGCGAGCGTGATGTTCTTCTCCGTTTCTTCGACCCGCGCGATGTTCTGAAGCCCATCGATAACTGTCTGGTGTACATGCCGCATGAAAAAGGGATGCCGCCCCTGTCGCCAACGCCATGGATCCAGCAGATTATAGAAGTAGTAGGCGATGAAAAGTTGGTCCATGGCGTCATCCAGCAGGGACGCCGCCAAGAGGCTTTTCCAATCAGAGCTGGGGAGGGGAGGCAGTAATTCGCGAGCGAAAAGCCAGAGCAGGCGGGCCAGTTCATGTTTCTTGCCAGCGCGAAGCAACACCTTTCGCAGATCGATCCAGTCCTGCTCTCCTATCCTCGCATCCTGTCGCAAAAGAGGTATTCCCAAAGCCACGTTGTCGAATTTCGACCAGGACGCTTCTTCTCTGCCCAGTTGCGATACGTGCTGGATGGGCGGCGGCTGAGAGAGCTCCTTTGTGTTCCGAGATGGATGTGCCTGCTCTTTTCTGGCGAGATTGCCAGTGAAAATGACCGGGATGCGCCAGTATCGCCAGGCCTGGCCGGTTATGAGATAGGTTTTGAGATCGTTGTGAGGGCGAATGGCCACCACGGCTGTGGCGTCTTCTTCATAGGCCCGATATTCTGCCGCCAGCGCATAGGCGCGGCGTCGCCAGGCTTTGTCGCCAGTTGTCTTCCAGCGCCGCCAGGCGTACCGGGACAGTTTGGCCACGGTTTTCTGCAGTGCGCGCTCCCATTGTGCGGCCTGAAGGATGGGGCGTAGATGTAGAAAGCGTGGATGGCGTGGATGAATGCGGGGAAGGAATTCGAATTCCTGGATTTCGGGCATGCCCACCACCCAGCTTCCCCCGGGGGGACGGCGGTTTTGTCTGTCACGCGCTCCCCCTTCCCGTTGCAAGGGGCTGTAATAGAGCCATTGTAGCCTCTGCGATGCTGATGGATTGAGCAGATCTTCGATGTCTGGAATGATGACGCCTATCAAGCCTTCCCGGGCTTTTCCCTGCGACTTCATAATCCAGGGCAGGCTTAGCTGGACGATCCGGGCATCCAGCCAGGCGCGTTTTCTGGACGTGAACGCTGCTCGAGACTGCTGTCGCAGAGCAATCGCCAGATGATACGCCGTTTCCATGCCCAACGAAGCTTGCTGGAGTCTGCCGAATAGCCAGCGGATGTGATAAAAGTTGGGACCGTAGGGGATGAGGCTCGGAAAAATCGCATCCAACGCCGACCAGGCGATGATGAGGCCGTCATGGTCGAGAATCTCCTGATCGCTCATCTGGCTCAGCATCATCCCCCGCCAAGAAGGGGGCAGGTCAAGGGGGATATCCTTTAGATAGACGGCGCGTATTTCATCGTTCTTCGGCAGCAGAAGCAAGACCAGATCGGTCAGCGCAGACGACCCCGCCTCGCGCAGAGAGGCGATGATGCGTTCGATACGCTCGAAGGAGAGCATTTCGCCACGTTCACCCATAAGAAAGATCGTGTCTGTCGGCGAGCCAGTGTCGAATCAGCTCAACCCGGAAGGTGCGGCTCTCGTCATCGCTGCTAAGATAAAACCGCTGTTCGAGTCTATCCGCGGCGGAAAGCAGAGCGGGCGAAGTTGACCGCAGCGATGAGTTGCTCAGGCGTCCTCCTGTCCTCGTCATCCACAACAGAACGCTCTTTTCATCCGGGCTGAAGTGTTTTTGGTAAAGATGCTGCAATGTAGCGTTGAGGCTGAGATCGCTGATGGACGCCGTAAGGGCCGTTCTCCACCAGTCTTCTTTAGAGATTCTTTCTTGTTTTTTCCAGCTTTTGGCCAGATGAAGCAATAGTATCTTCATGTAATAGGGCCAGCAGCCGCTGAGTCGGCAGAAAATGTCCCAGTTCCAGTATGGTTTGACAGCTTGCCAAGAGCCGCCTTCTTCGAGCATAGATTCGATCATCTCTTTCGCATCTTCCTGCGAAAAGGGGGCCATGAACGCAAGTTGGGCGCCAGTCACAAGCGGCGAGGATCGGATATGTTTGGATTTGGGAAACGCGTGGGTGCTTGAATAGATCAGCCTGACAGGGAAGTTTGCTCTTGCAGTCAGATGCAGCAGGAATCCAAGTATCTTCTCTTTTTCCCGGTCGTCCATATTTTCTTGCTCGACGATCGCATCAAGTTCATCGAGCCAGAGAAGAAATGGTTTGCGGCCATCGCTTTTCAGAGAGATCCGGGACATTTCATGCATGAGTTGTCTTCGCATCTGTTCTGCATCGCCCTGCAATGATGTGGGGGATGCGACCGTGAGTTGCAATTCGCTCCACAGCTCCACGTAAAACTCTTGGGCGGTGTGGATGCCTCGCGTAGGCGCCCCCAGAAGAATGAATTCCTTTTGCAATTGGTTCACAAGGTATTTCAAAATGGATGTCTTGCCCGCGCGCCGTTCTCCAATTATCGCCACGGGCTGTCGCACATCGGGCCGCCTCAGGAATTCGAGAAGCTGCTGGCGCTGCGCTCGGTTGAAGAGATCGCGCGAGTAGGTCCGTCCCCACAGTTCATAGGATGTATCATGCCAGACTGGCTCATTGAGTTTGATCTTGAATTCATCGAACATGAATATTCCTCACGAATCGGGCGCGTCCTCCTCCAGCACGGTGGCCTGCTCCAGACGATAGCCGCTGCCGCGCTGGGTGTGGAGATAACGACGAGGTCGTTTATCGCCTAATGCTTTCCGAATCCGGGAGATGGTGATGTCGATCTGCTGGTCTGTGCCCGAGAAATGTTCGCCCGGATACATGGCATGGGCCAGTTCCTCTTTGGAGACCATCTTCCCTCTCTGTTCGATGAGGTGGATCAGCGCCCGACGAGGCACGCCCGAAAGCTGGATTTCTTTGCCATCCAGATATATCCGCTGCGTGGCTCTCACCAGACAGATGCCCGGAGGCAGGTCCAGGGGACGTAATCCTGGAATAGGATGCTTGCGTCTTTCCAGGGCAAACAGCGACCATGCCCGCAGCCAAGCGGGCCAAAATCCCATGGCGAAGGTGTATTGTTCTTCTTCCCGATGCAGGTAACCTCGCTCCGCCAGCTGCCACACGGCTCGGATGTACGTCTCGGGCCAGGCTTTCACTTCCTCTTCGACGAAGGGCTCTGGATATCGGCCTGCCAGCTCCAGGATCACTGCTTTCTCTTCATCCTCGAAGAACCGTTGATATGTATCTTCCAACAATTGTCGGGCCTCCTCCATCTGAAGCGCCCATTGTAAGACGGCTTCGCCGTCCCAGATTGATGATGCGTCTCCGGGCTTTGTCCATAGCTGCTGTTGGGTGGCCGATAGCAAAAGTTTGGCCAGATAGGGATGGCCGCCACTCAACCCCTGCAACCAGGAGAGAAAGTCCGCCCAGGGCAGTTCCATGTTTTCACGACGGGCCAGGGCTCGAATCATCTCATCCAGAGATGGCTGAGCCAAGGGATGGAGACGGATTAGTTTGGTGGGCAGGGGGCTTCCCCTGGCTGGCTCTGGCAGGATGCGGGTGATAATAGTCATCAGGAAGAACAAGGGAAGGTCCGTCTTCTCTACCAGGTAATGGATGCTGGCCAGAATTTTTTCCAGCACGTCGGGATGAATGCCTCCTTTGTCGATTTCATCCATAAGCACAACCAGACTCAATCCTGGATTCCGCTCCAGTCCCCAATTTATCAACCGGTTGACGCGTGTCACCAGCCAGTTGAAGGTGAGACTCCGATTGTTCGCCACGTTCCCGTGAGCGGGAGGCGTCCCCAGAACGCTCAGCGCCAATTCCAAGCCATCCAACAATTCCCAGGCAAAATGCTCCCATCGATCCAGCCGTCCCGGCGTGATGTAAAAGGAGAGCCAACGCCGATCCTCTTCTCCAGATTCCCGCTGCAGGGCGTGCTCCACCCGTAGTAGCAGCGAGGTTTTCCCCATGCCTCGCTCCCCCTGAATCACGATGGGCGGACGGGCCTGAATCTGCAAAGTATGCAGCGTCTCTGCCAGAATGCTTTCTCTATCGAAAAAATCCTGAGGGCTTTGCACTGCAGCGGGAAAGACGCTGGATAGCGGGTTTATCTTTCGATTTTGAGCGATGTTATTAATGTCTGAATCGGAAAAGGTGAACAGCGGGAAGTCGGTGCCCGTGCGGGAGGCAATCTGCGTGGAAGCGCTCTGAGCAGCCAGATCATCCCTCACTGTCTGGATCAGACCCGCCAGACCAAGCCGCTTTTCTGTTGCAGCCGTCATGCCCGCAAGCAGCGCCTGGCTCATGGGCGTGCGCTCCGTTTGCGGAGAGAGGATGAGATCGGGCGTGTACCCGGCAATGACGTCAATCTCTGGAGGGATGATGGCGAGAACCTCATCCAGAAAACCATCAGTCCCACCATCGGCCCACTGCGGAGCATAGAAGTCCATCCATAGCAGTTTGTGATGCGCCTTTGATAGGCTCATCAGTTCACCCACTCGTCGCACAGCAATGCCCGTATCCGCAACCATCGTGGTGTCGATGTCGGTCGGAGCCAGGTAGGGCGTTGGGCCATCCATGATGCCGGGAGCGAGGAGATAAACCAGAAGAATGCTGTCGGGCGTGGCGGATTGAGCAGTTTGTCGAAGACCTGCCAGGATGCGGCGGCGGGTCGGGGGCGGAGGCGGCATCGTGCAGGTCCGCTCTTGCCGAGTCGCGATGATGTGATGATGCCGTGTCATCGTCTGAGCCAGAAAGCGAATGCTGTTTGCAGCCCAGGATATTTGGGGCAAGGCATCGATGCCAATGAGACATGCCCACATGTTCGGATGGGCGCTTTGCGATTGATGTGCGGTGAGAGTCATAAGCGGATCATGCACAAGGGGGAAAGACCAAAGCCCCGCGGCCCTTCCTGAGGAAAGCATATCAGAAAAATTGGGTGAACGCCTGACAGAAACCTTGCAGTTTCCTTACAAAAATGACCAGTCATGGCGGGTGGACTGCTTCCACCCCCTGGGAGATTGTAATACAGAGAACGATGCCGGACAAATGAATGCTAAAAGCGGGGTAACTACGAACGTCACTGTCATGTATGCTGCCCGGGGATCGTTGTCTTTTTAGCGATGGGGCGGGCGTAGGCCCGCCTTCGGCGCGAAGCGCCCAAAAGTTCTGACTTCAGTCGGCCAGCGCCGCCAAACCGCCGACTGAAGTCGGACTATCGAGCCCCACGGGCTGAAGGACAGCCTGCGCTGTCCGCAAGCGAGATGGGGGCCATCACCGCAAAAGTCACGGTCAAGCATGCCGCCTTGGTGATTACGAAAAATCTGCGAAATCCGTGAAATCTAATGTGTCTTGTTGCATGATAGGTTGGATAGGAATTCAACAAGATTTTGCAATAATTCTGTCAAGCAATGATGCCGTCCATCATGTCATAATGAGACAGGATTCCGGGACGGAGATTCATCGAATCAACGTCTGAAGCATGCCGCCACCCCTTTGACTTCTGGGAGCGATTACGATGGAACGACTGGAATTACTTCTTTATCTCGCTGGATTTGTCATTTCTGTCCTGCTCATCTATGCCTTCACACTCAGGCTCAAACTTTGGTTTATCCGCAGAGCTGTCAGCATTCTCACTTCGTGGATGACTCCGGAGCGGAATCAGCGCTCGTTTGGGCGTGATGTCTCCACCGGCAGTGATATCGGCGGCATGCTGCTGACCTTCATCTGGATATTCAACATCGTCGGGCTGCTGTGGTTATTCACCCATTCCTTTTAGTCGCCCGATATTTTAGAGATCAGACCTCCCAAACAAAACGCCCGAGGCAGTGAACGGAATTCACGCCTCGGGCGTTCCTTTCTAGACGATATTCGCCTGGGATCAAAAGCCCTCCTGATCAAACATGGGTGGTTGCGCCGCAGGGCGAAAGCTCATCCCATGCCCGCTGACAAAATATCCAGCACGTGCAGCAGGCGCTCGCGCCACTCGCCCGCGTCGTCGATAACCACCCAGATGGCCCGGGAGCCCACCCGCGCCTGGTCGCCCAGATGATGCTGCAGGGTCAGCCGCGGCAGCCGGACCACCGCGGGG
>Ga0256914_1000285_pt1 | contig 48512 bp, 35 predicted proteins | sample HulkmetaG_FD_191571 | JGI IMG/M metagenome (GOLD analysis project Ga0256914, IMG submission 191571) | Hydrothermal chimney microbial communities from Main Endeavour vent field at the Juan de Fuca Ridge, Pacific Ocean - Hulk | ecosystem: Environmental > Aquatic > Marine > Hydrothermal vents ...
TATCATTTATATTCTCTGCCTCTATATCTTTTTCCAATAGTTCAGATACTGGTTTATCTTTAAAATATTGTGGACTCATATAGAGAGGTGTTCCTGTAAATCCTAAGCCATTGAGTATTATTGAGACCACTGCATCACCATGACTTAGGGTTCTTTGGTCTCCTTTTATTATATGATTATTAACTATTTTTGATATGTTTAGCTCTCTGCACATTCCTACTACTAAGCCTAGATATCCTAAATTTTTTGTTTTTATTTTATTTACTTTTGCGAAACAGATGATGATTTCTTTGTTTTGGAATTGGTTTTGTATTATATTAGTTTAAGGTTTTAGGGGTGATGAATGTCAGGGGTATTATAGTATTGATTTTTTAATCTTCTGTTTCTGACTCTTGAAATAATAATTCATCTTCATCAAACGAAAAATTATTTAACTTTATATTATTCTTGGCTTTTGTTTCTGATTTCTTTTTATCTCTTGATTTCTTTTTATTTTTTTGTGTGAAACCAACATTTACAATTCTAGTTGTAATAGATGTATTTCCTATTCTATCTTTTGCCATATAAAATAGAGTATATGTTCCCACCCTACTACTATCTACACTTCCTGACATCTCAACATCTACTACACCATCTATATTATCTCTAGCAGTTGCACCCTGTTCTATATATTTTGCACCCAATTTTATATATAGTGGCGAATAACCATTTAATTTAATAATCGGTGGGGTAATATCATTTATATCCATAGTGATACCACTATCTATTTTGGGTACATAGATATTACAATCTTTGGGTTTTTTTGATACAAATTTTTTTTTCTTTTTCTCTTTTATATCAACTATCTCTATATCATCTATTTTTACATTACCACGAATGAAAAAAGTATCAACAGCTATAATTCTATTGCTAGGTTCATATCTTTTTAAATCTAAATCTAAATCTCTAACAAATTTATGCCAAGTTCCATCAGTAGCCTCTTTGCCTAAGCCATAATAACCTTTACCATTTTTCTCACTTGGTGTATATATTAAAGAACGATGTCCTTTAGTAGTCTGAATACTAATAAATATAACAAAATCTTTTTTTGTCTGCATACTCCAATGTAGAGATTTTCCATCACCTTTACACCAACTTTTAGAATTCCTCTCTAGCTCTAACATATATCCTGTTCTACTATCTTCACTATTCAAAAATATAACTCTACTCTTTTTATCTTTATCATAAATATTTTTGATAGTTGCATTGGATATATTATTATATATGCTCCAACCCTTTGTTGTTTTGTCCTCTGCTGTTTCATAAACAGTAGCATTTATACCTATTGTTAAATAAAATATAATATTAAAAATCTTTTTCATAACATTATTATATAGCAAATAATATAGAAATAGAATTAAATTCCTTTTATAGCTTTAATGTTAAAATTTTCTTAAAGTAGCAAATTAATATTTTTAAAATATAAATATATATTAGCTCTCTAAAAGAGTATCAAAACTCAGCGTCATATAGGTTTTATAGGAATTTTTTATTTATCAAAATTAGATATAATATGCAAAAAGGATAATGGTTGAAAGTAACAAAATATTCAGCAAATGGTAATGATTTTATACTATTTATAGCACAAAAAAAAGCAAATAGAAGTGAACTAGCCAAAAAATTATGCCATAGACAAAATGGAGTAGGTGCAGATGGCATGGTGGTGGTACTTCCTCATTTAGAATATGATTTTGAATGGGAATTTTATAACTCTGATGGCTCTTTGGCAAATATGTGTGGGAATGCTAGTAGAGCTGTAGCTCATTTTGCTCATGAAAAAGGTATCTCTAAAAATGGAAAAGCAGAGTTTTTAACAGGTGCTGGAGTAATAAAAGCCACTATCAATGGTCTATATGTAGTGAGCGATATGATAGCACCTAAAATTATAGAAACCAATTTTCAAGAAGATGGAGAGATATGGTGGCTTATAGATACAGGTGTACCTCATTTAGTTACTATTCGTAATAATATTAGTAAATTCGATATAGAACAAGCTAGAAATTTACGAGATAAATATAACTGTAATGTAAATATATGTAAACCCGAGCAAGATAGATTATGGGTTAGAACTTATGAGAGGGGTGTAGAGGATGAGACATTGGCATGTGGTACAGGTATGGTAGCATGTTTTGTAAGATGTCATCAAGAGGGTTTATTAGATGATATGGTCAAAGTTTTTCCTACTTCAGGTGATGAACTATATGTTAGTTTGGAAGATGGAGTATATAAATTTGGTGGAAAGGTAACTAAGACCTTTATAGCCCAAACTATTGATTAATCTCTTGAAAAATAAATATTAATTAGATTAGAGGTTAAATTTGAAAATAGCAATTGTACATGATTGGCTTGTAACTAATGCAGGAGCAGAAAAAGTTTTAAAAGCTATTTATGAGTTATATCCAGATGCAGATATATTTAGTTTAGTTGACTTTTTAGATAATGAAGATAGAGCAGAAATACTAAATGGTAGATTTGCCAAAACATCATTTATTCAAAATCTTCCTTTTGCAAAAAAACATTTTAGAAACTATCTTCCTCTATTTGCAAAAGCAATCGAAAGTTTCGATTTAAGCGAATATAATTTGATTATTAGTAGCTCTTGGGCTGTGGCTAAAGGGGTGAGAACTACTAACAAACAGATACATATAAGTTATTGTCATACACCAATTCGTTATGCTTGGGATTTATATAATGAATATACCTCTTCTTTAAAAGGGATGAAAAAATTATTAGTTAAATATACTCTCAAAAGAATAAGAAAATGGGACAGAGATACTATTAATAGAGTTGACTACTTTATAGCAAATTCTAAATTTGTTCAAGAGAGAATAAAAAGGACTTACAATAGAGACTCTATTATGATTTATCCTCCTGTTAATATTGATAAGTTTACTATAGATAATATAAAAAATGATTTTTATATCACTGCTTCAAGACTTGTTCCTTATAAAAAAACAAAACTCATTGTAGAGGCTTTTAATCAAATGCCTAATAAAAAACTAATGGTTATTGGTTATGGTGAAGAGTATAATGAAATAAAAAAGATTGCCAAATCCAATATATCTGTATTGGGATACCAAAGTGATGAAGCATTAATTGCGTATATGCAAAAATCTAAAGCCTTTATATATTCAGCCATAGAAGATTTTGGTATAGTACCTATAGAAGCAATGGCTTGTGGAACCCCTGTGATAGCACTAAATAAAGGAGGAACGGCAGAAACAGTTATAGATGGTATCAATGGTATTCATTTTCAAAATCAAACAAAAGAAGATATAATCGAAGCTATGAAAAAGTTTGAAACAGTGAGATTTCGTGCCAAAGATATATCTCAATATGCTAGGCACTTCTCTACTAAAAGATTTCAAGAAGAGATTAGAGTATTTATAGAGTCAATTACTTCATAAAAAGTATTTTGTTATCAACCTTGATTTTGGAGAGTTCCAAAGAGTTAAGAGCATCTAAATCAAGATAGGACAAAACGATTGATATGACTCAATAAATTAATTGATAAAAAAATACTACTTCACTAAGAGCTAATCCCAATAATATTATATTAAAAGAGATATATATCCATCTATTTTTTTTGATTAGATAATATACCCCTTGTGCAAATATAAATCCAAAGATAGTAAAAGAGCTAACAAAATATCTAAAATCTGTATTACATACAGAAGGATATGATAAAATAAATTTCAAAATAAGTATCCCATTTATAATAACTATAGCCAAAAGAATTTTATTTATTATATTTTCTCTATATAGATGCAGTAGATAACTACTAAATCCAATAATATATATTGTCCCAAACATTAAAATAGACCTCATCACTATTAATAGATATTCTGATTTATTTATAAAATATTTATAATCAAACTCTCCAAAAAACATAGTTCCATATTGATATGTAGGAAAAGAGTATCTAATACTATCTACTCCAAAAACATGGCTATATCCCTGTTTGATAAGGTCTATAATATGAAATGAAGTGAAATAGCTAATATTTAGATGTTCTATAGTCTGTTTCGGGAATTTGGCACTATTGACCATATAGAAACTCTCACTAAGAGGTGTATATAGATGCCATAGCGTCCAAGATAGTACAAATATCCCAACTATACTAAAAGTCAATAACTCTTTTTTGTTTTGATGAGTTTGTATATAGCTTATTATTAATAGAGCAAAGAGAGCTAATTCAATTGATGCTGTTGAAATTTTAGTTAAAAATAGTAGAGTGGTACTAATTAGAGCCAAATAAAAATAGTTTTGAAAACTATTTTGATAACTTTTGATAATATAAAAAAGAGCCATAGGAGCTAAAGCCATAACTAATACATCATTATTTATCCTACTACTCATATATACAATAGATGGAGTTAATGATATATAAAGCAAGGCAACACTATGTACCCACTGATTTGATGATAATACTCTAAGTAGTTTATAGCTATATATCAAGAAAATCAGTGAACAAAAGAGTGAAAAATATCCTATTATATATATAGCCTGAGTAGTTGTAGCTTCCCAAAATATACCTAATTTATATATTATTGCTGATATTATATAATATATAGGTTGTTGAGGAAACTCCCACCCTTTGTTTGGCATATTTGGAATATGGTAGTTATAGGCTAGATATTTAATCAAATCAATATGCCCTTGCCAATCATGTTGAAATAGATTGATACCATATTTATCAAAATATGCTATACGAATAACTAGACCAACTAATATTATAAATATAATAGATTTATTTATAGGTGTAGCTAATATTTGGTTTGTCTCAAAATTTAATTTTTTTATTTTATCTAATGCTTTTATCAAAATAAAGAATAGAAAATATAGTATTGGAATACCTAAAAGAGTAAATAGTATTAAAAAATCTAAGAAATTTATTTTTTGCTTGATTTTAGGTTGGATATTTTGGGTTTGACATATATTTTTGCCACGGTGAAGAGGAATAGTTATCTGCTCTTCTCCATGATAAAAATAGTCATGTTTTTTAGATATATCTATCATTATAGGTTGGTTATTGCAGATTAAATGAGACTTTTGATATTTTGTTATAATATGAAAGTTTGCTTTTTGAGATATATGTGAGTAGATTATAAAGCTATTTGGTGTAGTTTTTATATCTGTTGTAATTAAAAATAGATATATTATACCTAATATTATTGATATTATTTTCACTAACTATCCTTGAAAACTATAAACTTAATCATTAAAAATGAGCTAATAGTATATACAATAGCACTTCCAATTTGAGCTATATAAGGATTTAGAAATTCTAAAAGCCATTGGAGTGTAATGAAGTTGAGTATATAACTAACTCCTAAAATAGTAAAAAACTTAACCATTTGAGATTTACTATGTTGAGTAGATTTAAATGTATATTTCTTATTTAGATAAAAGGATAAAATCGAGCCAATAGCATATCCAATAGCATTACTAACTGTGGCACTTAGCCCAAAAAACATTAATAGAAAAATAATTGAAAATCCTGCAATAGTATTTATGATACCTACAAGATTATATCGTATAAATTGAAAAAGCACTAAATCTCTTTGTCTATAATATATCTAGGTCGCCCTTTGGATTGTTGGAATATTCTACCTACATATTCACCAATAATCCCCATACTCATTAGCTGAATACTTCCCATAAAATAGATAGAGATAATCACAGATGACCACCCTTGAATAGTAGTTCCTAATAGATATTTTTCTATTAAAACCCAAAATATAATAAATAGTGAAAATAGGAAAATAATAAATCCTATAACCGTAATAATCCTAAGAGGAACAATAGAAAAAGAGGCTATCCCATCTAGTGCAAATAGTATCATTTTTTTGAGAGGATATTTACTCTCTCCTGCAAATCGCTCACCTCTACTATAATATACACTACAAGAACGAAAACCAATTAGAGGAACAACCCCACGAATAAATAGATTTATCTCTTTGAACTTGGCTAATACATTAAGTGCTTTTTGACTCAATAATCTATAATCAGCATGATTTGATACACTCTCTATCCCCATAAAGCTTTGAAATTTATAGAAAAATTCAGCTGTAGCTCTTTTAAATGTACTATCTTTGCTTCTGTCTTCTCTGACTCCATATACTACCTCATATCCCTCTTTGTACTTTTCTATAAACTCTCTGATGACCATAATATCATCTTGTAAATCAGCATCCATAGAGATAAGAGCATCTGCTGAGTCTTTAAGTTGCATTAATCCTGCTATTAGAGCATTTTGATGTCCAAAATTTCGTGAGAGTTTAATACCTTTAAAATGAGGGTTTTGATTTGAAATATCTTCTATAATCTCCCATGTTTTATCACGGCTTCCATCATCAACAAAACATACAAAACTATCATCAGATATTTCTCTGTTTTTTATCATCTCATTAAATAGAGTCTCAACCCTTTGTGTTGTCTCTGCTAAAACAGCCTCTTCATTATAGCAAGGTATTACAATTCCTAATTTCATATATCTCCTTTTTTACAGCCACCAGCTATTAAACCAAACTAGGTAGTTATCTACATACCATTTTGGAATATTATAACCACAAAGTACAGGATAGAACGACAAAAATAGTCCCATTATACTAATAATATATAGATATAAAAGTATCTTGGCATATTTATATCTATACATATCTCTCCATAAATATACTATAGCCAATATCAAGAAAGGCACAGCATAATAAAAATGATAAATAAACATCAATCGCCCTATAAAGATATAGGGTAGATATAGTCCCAAAAATGCAGATAATATAAATATAGCTTCTAGCTTTTTATGGCGTATAGTAACATAAAATAGATAGAGTATAGCCAAAATTCCTGTCCAAAATATAGCAGGATTTCCGAATGCTGTAATAGAACTAAATCTATCTCCTTGGATATCTCGATAGTAGCACATAGGTTTAAAATCTATTATCCAACTCCACCAAGGTGAACTATATGGATGAGTAGCTTTTAGTGCAGTGTGATACTTATACATATTAATTTGATAGTTAATAATATCACTAAATAAGTTATGTTCCATATAGATATAAAATGTCATATAGTAAACTACAAATCCAACTATAATATAACTCAAAATGCCATATAAAACCAATCTATATCCAGCAAACTGTTTACTCAAAGGATATTTGGAGAAAATAAGAAAAAGTCCAATTGCCAAAAATCCTAATGATGAAAATACAGCTGACCATTTAATAGCACTAGCTAATCCAAATGCTACACCACTAAAAATTAACCAAAAGAGTTTCTGTTTGAGAATAAAACGATAAAAAAAGTAATAAGATACTAAAACAAAAGAGACACCAAATGTATCTATAATAGATATTCTAGCTTGTGTAAGATGCATAAAACTATAAGTTAAAATTGTAGCTGTAAGAATAGACCATACTCTATCTCTAAATATTATAGAGGCTAGATAATAGATAATTATTATTAGTAATACTCCAAAAATAGCATTGATAAATCTCCATCCAAAAGGTGTCATGCCAAAGAGTTTAATACCTTGTGATATTAATACTTTGCCCAAGAAAGGGTGAGTAGTCTCATATATTTGGAGTTTATGAACTATTTCATATGCAGTTCTACCAAAATATATCTCATCAAAAAACATACTTCCATAGTAGCTTTTGTCTATAGTAATATTGTGTTCATCATTTAGTTTTGTCATAGTTGTACTAAATGGGATACTCTTACCATGATTTAGAAATCTCATCTCTCCTAAATGAATACTATTTTTGGTTACTATCATTCCTATTTCTGATGTATCAATATCAACCTTTTCACAGTTCCAACGAAAAGATAGAGGAAAGTTTTTCTTATAATTATAAAACTGTTTCCATCTGTTTTGCTCTTTATATCCTAATCTAAATTGAGCATTTTTATCAACTCCTATATAGTAACAAAACTTATCTATATGCTCTTTTTGTTCAAATTTAAATATCATATTCTTATTGGAGGTTTTTAGATTTTCAAAACTTTGCGGAGCAGTTCTACTACCAAGTCCTGAAAAAACATAAAAGAGAAAACTAATAACTAAAATAGATAGTAGTGGAGTTTTTATTATAGTTTTTTGCTTTTTATATTTATATATATTTAGACCTAAAAATATAGCTAAAATAGTAGGAATAAACATATATATATATGATATATGATTTGGATATATAAATATAAAGAGCAATAGAGGTAGTGTAATAATAGTTTGTAAAATTAATGATTGTCTGTTATCCATTGATAATGTCCCTAAAGAGATTTAATATGAAATTATAGTATAAAAAGTTATTTGGAAGTTTAGAGAAGTGGCTGAATGAGGAAAAAATCCTCATTCATTAGATTAACAAGAGTAAGTTGATTTAAACTCAAATGCAGTTGGTCTTGATTCATCTGGCCAAACTTGTCTCTCAAACATATAATGTTGATAAGTATCAATGAAATCTGCTGTCATTACAGGTCTCAAGAACTCATTATCAGCAATCAATCCTTCAAGTGCTTCTCTTAGAGTATGAGGCATTTGTGGAATTTTTTTCTCTCTAATTTCATCAAGATTTAATTCAAATAGGTCAATATCCATAGGTCCTACTGGAATATATTTATTTTTAATTCCATCAAGACCTGCCAACATTAATACTGAAAAACAGAGATAAGGACAAGCACTACTATCTGGAAATCTTGTTTCAACTCTAGTTGCCATTTCACCTGCACCATAAGGAATTCTACAAGCAGCACTTCTATTTTGACTAGAATAAGTTAAAATATTAGGAGCTTCAAATCCAGGAACCAATCTTTTGTATGAGTTAGTACTTGGATTTGTAAATGCAGCAACAGCAGTAGCATGTTTAAATATACCACCAAGATAGTGAAGTGCTGTATCACTTAGGTTAGCATAAGCACCTTCTTTATAGAAAAGGTTTTTACCATTTTTCCAAATTGATTGGTGTACATGCATACCATTACCATTATCTCCAAATAGAGGTTTTGGCATAAATGTAGCAGTTTTACCATTGAGATGTGCTACCATTTTAACTACATATTTATATTTTTGAACATTATCAGCAGCTTCTATAAGACTATCATATTTTATACCAATTTCACCTTGTGCTTGTGCTACTTCATGGTGTCCTAACATAACAGTTAGTCCTACATCTTCCAATACTTGCATCATCTCAGCTCTTAGGTCAACCATAGTATCTATTGGCATTACAGGGAAATATCCACCTTTTAGACCACTTCTATGACCCATATTTCCTACTTCGCCATAGTCGGTATTTCTGTTCCATGCACCCTCTTCACTATCAACTTTATATCCAGATTGATTAACTCCAGCCCAAATTTTTACATCATCAAAGATAAAGAACTCATTTTCAGGACCAAAGAATGCTTCATCACCAATTCCTGCCTCTTCCATATATTTTAATGTTTTTTTAGCAATACTTCTTGGACATTTAGCATAAAGTTCATTATCATAAATATCATAAACATCACAAATTACAATAATAGTGCTATCAGCAGTAAACGGGTCAAGGAAAGCACTTTGCACATCAGGCTTTAGAAGCATATCTGATTTTTCAATTGGTTGCCAAGCTTCAATAGATGAACCATCAAAAGGAACACCATTTTTTAACATACTAGCTTCTACAGCACTCATTCTATATGAGATATGATGCCACATACCTTTAATATCAGTAAATCTAAAATCTACATATTCTACTTCATTGTCTTCACAGAATTTATAAAATTCTTCTACACTATTTACGAATTTACCCATTAGTTGTCTCCTAAAGTTTTAAGTTGAGATGATTGTATCGCATTTTTTTTTAAAAATATAGTTTTTTCTGTCTAAAAAGTAATCAATTCTTGTTCTCGTTGTTTAAAAGTAACAGCTTTGGTGTATCCAATCGATTTAGCTAGTGTTATAGCTTTTTCATATCCGAAGCCTATTTGCTCTATCGAATGGGCATCAGAAGAGAATGTTATAGGTATATTAAACTCATATGCCATTTCCAACAGTTCTTTGGATGGATAAAGCTCTTTGATAGGTTTTCTAAGCCCTGCACCATTTAGCTCTATAACCATATTTGCCTCTTTGATAGCCTTAAGAGCCTTTCGTGCAATTAATCTTATATCTTTTTTTGGTAGATATTTAAAAACTTTAATCAAATCCAAATGTCCAACTATATTAAAATAGCCTGTTTTTGCCATAGCTTCTATAGTGTCAAAATACTCTTGCCATATATCATCTATATCTCTATTTTTATACTCTCCAATAAATTCAGGGTTATCAAATCCCCATTTATCCAAAAAATGTACCGAACCAATTAAATAATCAACATCTCTATTGTTTACAACTCTATTATCTATATACCCTTTAAGATAGTCAACTTCATATCCCAAAAGTATTTGAATATCATCTTTGTATTTCTCTTTATATGTAAGTATTTCTTGCTCATATTGCTTCATATTTTCAAAACTTAAACGATAATATGGGTCAAAATACATAGGTGCATGTTCTGAAAAGCCATAAATATCAACTTCTAACTCTATAGCTCTTTGGATATATTCATTTATCGTTCCTGTAGCGTGGTTACAAAGGGTTGTGTGGTTGTGTAAATCTATTCTCATAGGTGACATTTTAGCATTGTTAAGTGGTAATGTCAAAGAGATTAATAAATGGAACTAGTGATGTTACAATTTCTAATAAATATTCTCTTAAAAATATTATACATAAAAAAATTTAAATTTTAAAGTTTTAAAGTATTAATTTATGTTAAAATAAGTCTTAAAAAAGGTCTGTTTTGAAACATTTTAGATTTTCAATTTTAATTACAATATTTGCAATAATTGGTATAGGTATTTGGAGTTATACTCAAGGGGGAATGGAGTACTCTATCAAAGTTATTTTTATTACTATACTTTTAGCTCTAATGGAGATATCTTTCTCTTTTGATAATGCTGTTGTGAATGCTTCTATATTAAAAACATGGAACCACTATTGGCAGATGATGTTTTTAACTATAGGTATGTTACTTGCTGTATTTGGTATGCGTCTTTTCTTTCCCATTATTATTGTCTCAGAGACATCTAATATGGCAATTATGGATGTTTGGCATATGGCACTTTATAATCCTATTCAATATTCAAATATCTTAAAAGCACATCATGGTGAGATTTCAGCATTTGGTGGAATATTTCTTATTTTGGTCTTTTTGAACTTTTTGATTGACAAAGAAAAAAAACTACATTGGTTTCATTTTATAGAAAAAGAGTTAAGTCGTTTAGGTAGAATTCATACTTTGCCTACATTAATTAGTTTGATTTTTTTAGTAAGTATATTATTTTGGGTACCTCAAGAATATCAATTCTCTACACTTTTTGCAGGTATTTGGGGAGTTATTATTTTTTTGGCAGTTAAGATTATTGGAGAGATTTTAGAGAGTAAGCATGAAAATACAGCTACAGCAAGGAAAACAGTTGCAAAAGGTGGGATAGGTGCATTTATATATTTAGAAGTTTTAGATGCTTCATTTAGTTTTGATAGTGTGATTGGTGCATTTGCAATTACAACGGATATTATCATTATCATGGTTGGATTAGGTATTGGTGCATTTTTTGTTCGTTCTCTGACTATATATCTTGTAGAAAAAGGAACACTTGATGAGTATGTATATTTAGAGCATGGTGCTCATTATGCTATTGGTGTATTGGCAATACTTATGCTTATTGGTATAAACTATCATAAAATTCCAGAAATCGTAACAGGACTTGTAGGTATTATATTTATTTTACTATCTTTCTACTCTTCTAAAAAGTATATGGCCAAATCTCTAAAGCATAAAAAATAGCCTTTTTTTTAGAAAATATAAGAAATTTACAAAAAAAATAAATTTTTTTATAAAAACTCTTGACATTGATTTTATTTTTGTCTATAATGCGACTCCATTTAGAGAATGACTTTAAATGAATGGTGCTGATGTAGCTCAGTTGGCTAGAGCAGCTGATTTGTAATCAGCAGGTCGGGGGTTCGAGTCCCTTCATCAGCTCCATTAAAATTTTATCAGTGTTTGACCAAAAATAATATAACAAGACAATCGGTGAGTTACTCAAGTGGCCAACGAGGGCAGACTGTAAATCTGCTGACTATGTCTTCGAAGGTTCAAATCCTTCACTCACCACCATGTTATATTTTAGATATTTAGACGCGGGAGTAGCTCAGTTGGCTAGAGCGTCAGCCTTCCAAGCTGAGGGTCGCGGGTTCGAGTCCCGTCTCCCGCTCCATGGTATCAATAATTTGGGAGCTGATGTGAAATTTTATTTTTATTACTTCACATTATTCTGAAACAATCAAACACTTATACTTGTTTAATATTCTATGCCCATGTGGCTCAGGGGTAGAGCACTTCCTTGGTAAGGAAGAGGTCGTGAGTTCAAGTCTCACCATGGGCTCCATATTATATATAGAGAGAAACATTATATTTGATATAATGTTTTTGTCTATATATTGAGTATATTGAACCAATACAACTATTTTATTTAAATTATTATTATAGATTTAATACAATATATAGTTATTCCTGATATAATGTCAGCAAAAAATTAGAATTAAAAATTTAGGAGAAGCAGAATGGCTAAAGAAAAATTTGAACGAACCAAACCACATGTTAATATTGGTACAATCGGACATGTTGACCATGGTAAAACTACGCTAACAGCTGCAATTACTGCTGTACTTGCAACAAAAAATGATTCAGAATTGATGGATTATGACCAAATTGATAATGCTCCAGAAGAGAGAGAAAGAGGGATTACAATCGCTACTTCTCATGTTGAGTATGAAACAGATAAAAGACACTATGCACATGTTGACTGTCCAGGTCATGCCGATTATGTTAAAAATATGATTACTGGTGCTGCTCAAATGGATGGTGCTATTCTTGTTATTGCTGCTACTGATGGGCCAATGGCTCAAACTAGAGAGCATATCCTTCTTTCTAAACAAGTAGGTGTACCATATATTGTTGTATTCTTAAATAAAGAAGACCAACTAGATGAAGAAGATAAAGAAGAGATGTTAGAGTTAGTTGAGATGGAAGTTAGAGAACTTCTTGAAGAGTATGAGTTCCCTGGTGATGATACTCCAATTATCTCTGGTTCTGCATTCAAAGCACTTGAAGAAGCAAAAACTGGTACTCTTGGTGAATGGTCAGCTAAAATTGTTGAGTTGATGGATGAAGTAGATGCATATATTCCAGACCCAATAAGAGAGACTGATAAAGATTTCTTAATGCCAATAGAAGATATTTTCACTATTCAAGGTCGTGGTACTGTTGTAACTGGTAAAATTGATAGAGGTACAGTATGTATTGGTAATGAAGTAGAGATTGTTGGTATTAAAGATACTCAAAAAACTACTGTTACTGGTGTTGAGATGTTCCGTAAAGAGATGGATTGTGGTCAAGCAGGTGATAACTGTGGTGTTCTTATCAGAGGTATTGATAAAAATGCAGTTGAGAGAGGAATGGTTCTTTGTAAGCCAGGTTCAATTACTCCTCACTCTAAATTTACAGCAGAAGTTTATGTACTTACTAAAGAGGAAGGTGGACGACACACTCCATTCTTTAATAACTATAGACCACAGTTCTATATTAGAACAACAGATGTAACTGGTTCTATTACTCTTGATGAGGGTACAGAAATGGTTATGCCAGGTGACAATGTTAGTATTACAGTTGAACTTATCGCACCAGTTGCTCTTGAGCAAGGTACACAATTTGCTATTCGTGAAGGTGGTAGAACTGTTGGTGCTGGTAAAGTTGTAAGCATTATAGAGTAGTCATTATGAGAGAAACAATTCACTTAGGTTGTGAAAAGTGTACTAGAAGAAACTATCACACAACTAAGAATAAAAGAAATACTGCTGAGAAACTTAGCTTGAAAAAGTATTGTAAATGGTGTAAGTGTCATACTATACATAAAGAGATGAAACTGTAGTAGTTCTGCTTCTGGAGTTGAGAGTATCCACTCTCTCTCTTAGGGGTTAGGTGTCAAATTTTGATACCTAACCTCCCATTCTTAGGCCAATAGCTCAGTTGGTAGAGCACTGGTCTCCAAAACCAGGTGCCGGGGGTTCGAGTCCCTCTTGGCCTGCCATAATTAAAGGTAATTACAAAAATGGAAAAATTAACAACATATTTTGAACATGTTAAACAAGAGATACAAAAAGTTATATTTCCGACAAAAGTACAAGTTAGACAAGCATTTATTGCTGTTTTTATCGTTGTAACTGTCATATCAATATTTTTAGCACTTGTTGATATGTTAATGTCATCAATAGTTTCAACTGCTGTGGGAAGCTAATATGGCATTACAATGGTATGCAATACAAGTTTATTCAGGTAGTGAACAAGCAGTCAAGAGAGGTATTGACCTCCTAGCTGTAGAACATGGAATAGAAGATAAAGTAGATAGTATTATTGTTCCTACTGAAGAGGTAATAGAGGTTAAAAAGGGAGAGAAAAAGATTACAGAGAGAACGCTATATCCTGGATATGTTTTTGCTCATGTTGATTTAGATACAGACCTTTGGCTTAAAGTTCAACGACTTCCACGAGTTTCAAGATTTATTGGTGAGGGAAAAACTGCTACACCACTTAGTGAAGCAGACATCAAAGTTATCTTGGACAAAATGGAAAATAAATCAGCTCCAAAACCTAAAATCGATTTTGAAACTGGAGAGATGGTTCGTATTATAGATGGTCCATTTTCAAACTTTACAGGTATGGTTGAGGAGTTTGACCTTGACCATGGAAAATTGAAACTAAATGTTTCAATTTTTGGTAGAAATACACCTGTAGAGATACTCTATACGCAAGTAGAGAAAATTATATAAAAATTTAAGGAGAAGATAATGGCAAAAAAAGTAACTGAAAAATTCAAATTGATGATACCTGCTGCTAAAGCAAATCCATCACCACCAGTTGGACCTGCTCTTGGTCAAAGAGGTGTAAATATTATGGAATTTTGTAAAGCTTTTAACGAAAGAACAAAAGATAAAATGGGATTTAAAATTCCTGTTGAAATTACAGTTTATGCAGATAGAAGTTTTACATTTGAGACTAAACAACCACCTGCAAGTGAACTTATTATGAAAGCTGCAAATATTAAAAGTGGTTCAGATAATCCACTTAAAAATAAAGTAGCAACACTTACTGAGACTCAAATCAATGAAATTGTTGAATTGAAAATCGCTGACTTAAATACAGATGATAAAGAGATGGCTGCTAATATTATTAAAGGTACTTGTCGAAGTATGGGTGTAGATATAGTAGCGTAGTATTTAGCGTTTTGGGGTTAGATATTAATTATAGAGTTGATACCTAATCCCTCTATACCACTAAATAGTGGGAGATTTTATAATAATCGTGGAGAGATAAATGGCAAAAAGAATAAATAAAAAGAGAAAAGCACTCTTAGAAAAAATTGAAAATGGAAAGCGATATTCAGTATCAGAAGCCACTGCACTTCTTTCAGAGCTTAAATCAGCAAAATTTGATGAAACTGTAGAGGTTGCATTAAATCTAAATGTTGACCCAAGACATGCAGACCAGATGATTAGAGGTTCTGTAATTTTACCAAATGGTACAGGTAAAGTGGTAAGAGTTGCTGTTTTTGCAAAAGATGAAAAAGCAGATGAAGCAAAAGCTGCTGGAGCTGATATTGTTGGAACAGATGAATTAATTGCACAAATTCAAGAAGGTAATATCAATTTTGATACAGTAATTGCTACACCTAATATGATGGGTACATTAGGTAGAGTTGCTAGAATATTGGGACCAAAAGGTTTAATGCCTAACCCAAAAACTGGAACTGTAACTATGGATGTAGCAAAAGCAGTTAGTGATGCAAAAGGTGGAAAAGTTAACTTTAGAGTTGATAAAAAAGGTAATATTCATGCAGGTATTGGTAAAGTAAGTTTTGGTGCTAAAAAAATTGAAGAAAATTTTAGAATATTTATGGAAACTATAAACAGAGCTAAACCAGCTGCTGCAAAAGGTAGATATATTCTTAATGGTGCATTGTCTTTAACAATGAGTCCAGCAATTACACTTGATACTACTGAACTTTTAGATATAAAATAGAGAGTCTAAAGCTTAGAGCATAAGATATTATTTATTTAATAATATTTTGTGTTTTTTGCTTTATGCTTGGCATAATTTGATTTTAGGCTAAAGATAATAGGGGCAAAAGCTTAATGAATTAGTTTGAAAGAATTAATGAGTTGTATTTACAACCCCCTCTTAGAAGTCGAAAGGAGAACAAATGACTAGAACTGAAAAAGAAGCTATTGTTAATGAACTTAGCACTGCTTTTGCTAATCAAGGTGCTGTAATAGTATGTGATTACAAAGGTATGAGTGTTGAAGCATTAGAAGGCGTGAGAGCATTAGCTAGAGAAAATGATGTTACTGTACGAGTTGTAAAAAACACATTAGCAGGTATTGCACTTAAAAATGCAAATTGTGATGAGATGGAGCTTGTAGAAAATAATATCTTTATTTGGGGTGAAGACCAGATTGCTACATGTAAAGTAGCTGATAAATCTGCTATTGCCAATAAAGATAATTTTTCAATCAAATCTGGATTAATTGAGTCAAAAGTAGCTGATATTGATACTATTATGGCTATGGCTAAACTTCCAGGTAGAGAAGAACTTCTTGGTATGTTACTTAATGTGTGGAATGCACCAGTACGGAACTTTACAATAGGTTTACAAGCGTTAGCTGATAAATTAGAAGAAGAATAAATATAAAAAAGAAATAAAGGAAATAATATGGCAACAACTAAAGAAGATGTATTAGAGTTTATCTCAAACATGTCAGTACTTGAGCTTTCAGAGTTAGTAAAAGAGTTTGAAGAGCATTTTGGTGTATCTGCACAAGCTACAGTAGTAGCAGGTGGTGCAGTAGCAGAAGCAGTAGAAGAACAAACAGAATTTGATGTAATTCTTACAGGTGCTGGAGCTAAAAAAATCAACGCTATTAAAGTAGTTAGAGCAATTACAGGTCTTGGTCTAAAAGAGGCTAAAGGTGCAGTTGAAGATGTACCAACAACTCTTAAAGAGGCTATATCTAAAGATGAAGCAGAAGCAATCAAAAAACAAATCGAAGAAGCTGGAGCTACTTGCGAACTTAAATAAAACTTTTTCAAGCAAGGACTCTTGCTTGAACTCTCCTGTGTTGCATTAGTAACAACACATAAAAGACATAAAAGATATAGTGACAAGCTATTACATAATAGTTTTTTTGTATATCCAAATATATACATTCATCCATAACATAACATATATATTAAATTGAGGTTCGCCCATGTTAAACTCATTACACTCTGGAAATAGACTTAGAGTCGATTTTTCTAAAACTCCTCGTCAAATTGCTGTCCCAAATTTACTTCAACTACAACAAAAATCCTATGATGATTTTTTGATGATTGATTCCAAAAATAGAACTGAATCAACGATTGAAAAAGTTTTTCGTTCAGTCTTCCCACTAAATGACCAACAAAATAGACTAACTTTAGAGTATAAAGGTAGCCAAATAGTGCAACCTAAATATACTATTCGAGAATGTATGGAGAGAGGTCTTACTTACTCTGTATCACTCAAAATGAATATCTCTTTGACTATTTGGAATAGAGATGAAAAGACAGGTGAAAAACTTGACCCAAAAGAGATTAAAGAACAAGCTGTTTTCGTAAGAGATATTCCACTAATGACAGATAGAACATCATTTATTATTAATGGTGTTGAGAGAGTCGTTGTAAACCAACTGCATAGAAGTCCAGGTGTTATATTTAAAGAAGAAGAGGCTACTACAGTTGTTAATAAACTTATATATTCAGCTCAAATTATTCCAGATAGAGGTAGTTGGCTCTATTTTGAATATGATGCAAAAGATATTTTGTATGCTAGAATTAATAAAAGAAGAAAAATTCCTGTAACTATTCTTTTTAGAGCTTTGGATTATTCCAAAGAGGATATTATGAAGCTTTTTTATAAGAACAGAGAGGTTTTTGTAAGAGATAATAGATTTGTGACAAAATTTTCTGTAGAAGATTTTGCAGGTCGAGCGCCTTATGAAGTAAGAGACCTTGATGGTAATATTGTAGTAGCTGCTGCCAAAAGATTAACCAAGAAAAAAGCCCAAAAACTTATTGATGATGGTTTAGAGTGGGTAGAGTATCCATTGGAAATTCTTATTGAGAGATATTTAGCTACTCCGATTATTGACCAAGAGAGTGGAGAGATACTATATGATGTAGTTACAGCTCTTGATGAGATACGACTTAAAAAGATTATTGATGCTGGAGTTGAGAGTTTCTTTATTGCAGATGATTTAGCTGAAGGGGCAGATGATTCTATTATCAAATCATTTATAGCAGACCATGAATCACTAAGACTGTTGAAGCAGACTGAAGATATAGAGGATGAAAACCAACTATCTGCTATTCGTATTTATAAAGTAATGCGTCCAGGTGAGCCTGTAACAGCAGAAGCAGCTAAAAATTTCTTAAGACAACTATTTTTTGACCCAGAGAGATATGATTTAACTAAAGTTGGTCGAATGAAAATGAACCATAAATTAGGTTTTGATGTACCTGAATATGTAACTGTATTAACAGCAGAAGATATTATACATACAGTTAAATATCTATCAAAAGTCAAAAATGGTTCAGGTCATATTGATGATAGAGACCACTTGGGTAATAGAAGAATTAGAGCTATTGGTGAGCTTTTGGGTAATGAACTCTATAATGGGCTTACTAAAATGCAAAAAGCTATTAGAGACAAAATGACAACTCTCTCAGGTCAACTTGATGAACTTATGCCTCATGATTTAGTCAACTCTAAAATGATTACCAATACTATTTTGGAATTTTTTTCATCTGGACAGTTATCACAATTTATGGATCAGACTAACCCTTTATCAGAAGTGACACATAAAAGAAGATTATCAGCTCTAGGGGAGGGTGGTTTAGTCAAAGAGAGAGCAGGGTTTGAAGTTCGAGATGTTCATCCAACTCACTATGGTAGAATTTGTCCAATTGAGACTCCAGAGGGTCAAAATATCGGTTTGATTAATACCTTGGCTACTTATGCAAAAGTAAATGAACTTGGATTTATTGAAGCTCCTTATAATAAGGTAATTGATGGTGTGGTTCAATCTGATATAGTATATCTAACAGCAACACAAGAAGAGGATTTAGTAATTGCTCCAGCATCAACTAAAGTTGAAAATAGAAGAATTGTTGAAGAACTTATTGAGACTAGATGTAATGGTGAAATTTTGCTCAATGAGACTAAAAAAGTATCTCTTATTGACATCTCTCCACTTATGGTTTCAGGTTCAGCTGCTGCTCTTATTCCCTTTTTAGAACATGATGATGCTAACCGTGCATTGATGGGGTCGAATATGCAACGACAAGCAGTACCTCTACTTAGAACAGATGCTCCTGTAGTAGGAACTGGTATGGAAGCTATTATTAGCCGTGATGCTTGGGAGTCTGTAAAAGCCAAGAGAGCAGGGCGAGTAGAGAAAGTTGATTCTAAAAATATCTATATTTTAGGTGAAGATGATGGAGGTGTATTTATAGACCATTATCCAATGGAAAAAAATATGAGAACTAATCAAAATACAACTTTTACCCAAACACCTATAGCAAAAGTTGGTGATATTGTGGAAGCAGGTCAAGTTATTGCAGATGGTCCAAATATGGATATGGGAGAACTTGCAATTGGTAAAAATGTAATGGTTGCATTTATGCCTTGGTATGGATACAACTATGAAGATGCAATCATTATTTCTGAAAAGATTTTGAGAGAAGATACCTTTACCTCTGTTCACACTTATGAAGTTGAGATTGAAGCAAGAGAGCTTAAGCATGGTACAGAAGAGATTACAAGAGATATTCAAAATATCAGAGAAGATGAGTTAACACATCTTGATGAGAGTGGAATTGTAAAAGTAGGAACTGATGTCAAGCCTGGTATGATTTTGGTTGGTAAAGTATCTCCAAAAGGTGAGATTAAACCAACTCCAGAAGAGAGACTCTTAAGAGCTATTTTTGGTGAAAAAGCAGGACATGTTGTAAATAAATCCCTATATGCTAAAGCTTCAATGGAGGGTGTAGTTGTAGATGTCAAAGTCTTTACCAAAAAAGGTTATGAGAAAGATGCAAGAGCTATTCAATCATATGAAGAAGAGAAAGCAATTCTTGATGGGGAACATCATGATAAACTATTAATGATTGATAAAGAGGAGCTTTTGAGAATTTCCAGTATGTTATCTAAAGCTGAACTTATAGCTGATGTGACAATTGGTGATACTCTCTATGAGATTGGTGATAAAATTCCATCAGAAGTTATTAGAGATGTGAATAGATTTGCTCTTAGAACAGTTGTTCAGTCTTATGATAATAAGGTTCAATCTGAATATAATTCAGCAAAAACTTATTTTCAAAGACAGAAAAAGAGACTAAAAGATGCACATGAAGAGAAACTTAATATCTTGGAAAAAGATGATATTTTGCCAAATGGTGTAACCAAACTAGTTAAGATATATATAGCAACCAAAAGAAAACTAAAAGTTGGTGATAAAATGGCAGGGCGACATGGTAACAAAGGTATTGTATCAAATATTGTACCAGAGATAGATATGCCATATACCAAAGATGGAAAAACAGTTGATATTATTCTAAACCCTCTAGGAGTTCCATCACGAATGAATATTGGGCAAATTTTGGAAGTTCACTTAGGAATGTTGGGTAAAAAATTAGGTGCGCAAATCCAAGAGATGTTTGATGAACAAAAAGAGACTATGATAGCAGATTTGAGAGCTAAAATGATAGAGATAGCAGATGTAGCCAAACTTATGAATGCCAAAGAGACATTAGAAAAACTCTCTGATGAACAGCTTATTTTTTATGCAAGAGATTGGGCAAATGGTGTTAAGTTTGGAGCAAGTGTATTTGAAGGTACTGACCAACAAGAGTTTGATAAACTATTTGAACTAGCCAAAATGGATGCAGATGGAAAGACAGAGCTGTATGATGGAAAAACTGGTGAGAAGATGTTAGAAAGAGTCAACTTAGGATATATGTATATGTTGAAACTTCACCACTTGGTTGATGAAAAAGTTCATGCTCGTTCAACTGGACCTTACTCATTAGTGACACAACAGCCTGTTGGAGGTAAAGCACTATTTGGTGGACAAAGATTTGGAGAGATGGAAGTTTGGGCATTAGAAGCTTATGGTGCTTCACATATCCTAAAAGAGATGTTGACTATTAAATCAGATGATGTTGATGGACGAACACGAGCATATAGAGCTATTACCAAAGGTGAGAGCGTACCAGAATCTGGTGTACCTGAAACTATGTTTGTACTTACAAAAGAGTTACAAGCATTGGGTCTTGATGTTGATTTATTTGAAAAAGAGAAAGTGGGAGCAAAATAATGAGTGATTTTTTAGATGGTTTAACCCCTATTGATTTAACGAGCGAAGATAGACCAATGGATATTCTAGCAATGCGTTTGCGTGTTGCTAGTCCAGAGAAGGTATTATCTTGGAGTTATGGTGAGGTTAAAAAACCTGAAACTATTAACTATAGAACGCTAAAACCTGAACGAGATGGTCTATTTTGTGCTAAAACTTTTGGACCAGTTAGAGACTATGAGTGTCTTTGTGGTAAATATAAAAAGATGCGATACAAAGGTGTAGTGTGTGAGAAGTGTGGTGTTGAAGTAACAACATCAAAAGTTAGAAGAAATAGAATGGGTCATATTGATTTGGTAGCTCCTGTAGCTCATATTTGGTATGTATCTTCTTTGCCATCAAGAATTGGTACACTTTTGGGTGTTAAGATGAAAGATTTGGAAAGAGTTTTATACTATGAAGCATATATTGTCAAAGAGCCAGGAATTGCATGTTATGATAGTGAGGGAACTACACCTTTAAGTAGATTTGATGTTCTAAATGAAGAGCAGTTCCAATCTATTACACAAAGATTTCCTGACTCTGGACTTGATGCTAGAATGGGTGGAGAGATAGTTCAAGAGCTTTTAAGTGAACTTGACCTTGTAGAGATGTTTTCAGGACTCAAAGAAGATATATTAGCAACCAAATCAGAAGCAAAGAAAAAAACTATTGTCAAAAGACTTAAAGTTATTGAGTCTTTTCTTGATTCGGGTAATAAACCAGAGTGGATGATGTTGACTATATTACCAGTTATGCCACCTGACCTTAGACCTTTAGTTAGTTTAGATGGTGGTAAATTTGCAGTTTCTGATGTAAATGACCTCTATAGAAGAGTTATTAACAGAAACCAAAGACTTAAAAGATTGGTTGAACTAGATGCTCCAGAAATTATCGTAAGAAATGAAAAAAGAATGCTTCAAGAGTCTGTTGATGCACTATTTGATAATGGTAGAAGAGGAAACTCTGTAAAAGGTGCAAATAAGAGACCACTAAAATCATTATCAGAGGTAATTAAAGGTAAACAGGGTCGATTTAGACAAAACTTACTTGGTAAAAGAGTTGACTTTTCAGGAAGGTCTGTAATTGTTGTTGGACCTAACCTTAAAATGGATGAGTGTGGATTGCCTAAAAAAATGGCTGTTGAGTTATTTAAACCACATGTTATGGCTAAACTTGAAGAGAGAGGTTATGCTACTACTCTAAAACAGGCCAAAAAGATGATTGAGAAAAAAACAAATGAAGTTTGGGAGTGTTTGGAAGATGTGGTTGATAGTTATCCTATTCTACTAAATAGAGCTCCAACGCTACATAAATTGTCTATTCAAGCATTTCATCCAAAACTAATTGATGGAAAAGCAATTCAATTACATCCATTAGTCTGTGCAGCATTCAATGCCGACTTTGATGGTGACCAAATGGCTGTGCATATTCCTTTATCAGCTGAAGCTATTGCAGAGGCAAAGATTTTAATGTTGGCTTCTATGAATATTTTGCTTCCAGCTTCTGGAAAAGCGATTGCTGTACCATCACAAGATATGATTTTGGGTCTATATTACCTAACACTTGAAAAAACAGATGTAATAGGGCAACATAAACTTTTTGCCAATGTTGATGAGGTTATGATTGCTAATGAGCAAGGTGGACTTGACCTTAATGCTAATATTAGAACTGTGGTTGATAATAAGATTATTAGAACAACAGCAGGAAGAGTAATTCTAAAAGATATTATTCCCGATTATGTTCCTCAAAACTATTGGAATAAGATACTAAAGAAAAAAGATATATCTGCTTTGGTTGATTATATATATGCACAAAGTGGTATCTCTTATACTTCAGAGTTTTTGGATAATCTAAAAGATATTGGTTTCAAATATGCTACCAAAGCAGGAGTATCAATCTCTATTGATGATATTAAAGTTCCAAATGAAAAATATGCGACAGTAGATAGAGCAAAAGAGCAAGTAATAGAGATACAGAAACAGTATGGAAAAGGTCTTTTAACAGAGCAAGAGAGATACAATAAGATTATTGATATTTGGACAGATACCAATAATGCAGTTGCATCAGAACTTATGAGTTTGATTAAAAAAGATAAAGATGGATTTAACTCAGTTCATATGATGGCTGACTCTGGGGCTAGAGGTAGTGCAGCTCAAATTAGACAGCTCTCTGGTATGAGAGGGCTTATGGCTAAATCAGATGGTTCTATTATTGAAACACCAATTACTTCAAACTTCCGAGAAGGATTAAATGTTCTTGAGTACTTTATTTCAACTCATGGAGCAAGAAAAGGTCTTGCTGATACAGCAATGAAGACAGCAAGTGCTGGATATTTGACTAGAAAGCTGATTGATGTTGCTCAAAATGTTAAAGTTATTATGCACGATTGTGGTACACATGAGGGCGTTGATGTATCTGATATTTTTGTGGGTAATGAGTTGATTGAACCTATAGCAGATAGAGTATATGGACGAGTTATATCCAAGGATGTAATTGACCCACTCACAAATGAAGTACTTGTAAGTGAAGGAACTATGATTGATGAACCTCTTGCTCAATTGATTACAGATGCAGGAGTTCGTTCAGTTAATATTAGAACTTCTGTAACATGTAAAGCACCAAAAGGTATTTGTGCAAAATGTTATGGTCTAAATATGGCAGAGAACAAAATTGTAAAAAGTGGTGAGGCTGTTGGTGTTGTTGCTGCTCAATCTATTGGTGAACCTGGAACTCAACTTACACTTCGTACATTCCATACAGGTGGTACTGCGACAGCTGGTAAAGAGGAGAGACAAGTTATTGCTAATAAAGAAGGATTTATTCGTTACTATAATCTAAATGTTTATAAAGATAGTGAAAATAAATTAGTAGTATCAAATAGAAGGAATGCAGGTGTTTTACTTGTTGAACCTAAAGTTAAATCCTTAACTAGAGGACGAATTTCTGTAGTTCAATCTCATGATGAGATTATGCTATTGGTTCAACAAGGAGCTAGAGAGCAGAAATATATTGTAAGAAAAAGTGATGTAGCTAAAACTAATGAATTAGCAGGTGTTGGTGGAAAAATTGATGGTAAGCTTTTTATCCCATATAAAGATGGAGAGCTTGTTGAAGAGGGTGATTCTATTGTAGAAGTTATTAAAGAGGCATGGTCTGTTCCTACCCGTATCCCATTTGCAAGTGAAATAAAAGTTGAAGATGGTGCTCCAATTACTCAAAATATTTATTCTGATGCAAAAGGTATTATCAAATATTTCTTGCTCAAAGGTGATTATATTGAGAGAATAGAGACTATCAAAAAAGATAAATTTGTTGAGGAAAAAGGTCTCTTTGCTGTTATTGTAGATGATAACAATAGAGAGGCAGCTAGACACTATGTAGCCAGAGGTTCTTTGATTAAGGTTGAAGATAATACATCTTTAGATAGAGGTGACTTAATAGCTGCTCCAAAAACAGATGACCAAGTGGTTATTGCAGAGTGGGACCCATACTCTGAACCGATTATTGCTGAATCTAATGGTGTTGTAAAGTTCCAAGATATTATTGCTGGAGTAACAGCAGTTGAACAGTTTGATGAGCTAACAGGTGAAAGTCGGTTAACACTTAATGAGTATATACCAACAACTTATAAACCAGCAATTATTTTAGCTACAGAAGAGGATGAACTCATAACTTATTCACTTGAACCAAAAACATCTATATTTGTTACAGATGGAGATAGAGTTAGTATTGCAGATATTTTAGCCAAAACACCAAAAGCAGCTCAAAAATCAAGTGATATTACATCAGGTCTTCCAAGAGTATCAGAACTATTTGAGGCTAGAAGACCAAAAGACCCTGCACATATTGCAAAAATCAATGGTGTAGTTAGCTTTGGTAAACCACTTAGAGGTAAAAAGAGACTTATTTTAACTGATGAACAAGGTCGAATGATTGAGCAGTTTATAGACAAACAGAGAACAGTTGTTGTTAGTGAAGGAGATTTTGTACATACTGGTGAAAAATTGACTGATGGTACAATCTCTAGTCATGATATTTTGGCTACCTTGGGTGAAAAAGCTCTATATGAGTATATTGTCGAAGAGGTACAAATGGTATATCGAAGACAAGGTGTTAATATCTCCGATAAACATATTGAAATAATTGTATCTCAAATGATGAGACAGGTCAAAGTTGTAGATAGTGGAGATAGTAAGTTTATTGATGCTGATTTGGTTTCTAAAAAGAAATTCAATATAGAAAATACAAAAGTAATTAAGCTTCATGGTGAACCAGCTATTGCAGAACCATTACTAATTGGTATAACAAGAGCAGCTGTGGGAGCAGATAGTATCATATCTGCAGCATCATTCCAAGATACTACAAAAGTATTAACTTCTGCCTCAATTGCAGGAACAGTTGATACACTTGAAGATTTAAAAGAGAATGTTGTTATTGGGCGACTTATCCCTGTTGGAACAGGTATGATTGAACTTGATAATGTTAAGTTTACTGTAGCAGATTCCAAAAATAAATAACTATTACCAAGAGAGGGGAGCTTTTATATTATGTTTAATATTCTCTATTTTGCTTTTATGATACTATTCCCCTTTTATCTGTTTAGTAGTGGACAACCTCAAATATCGCATATGATACTTATAGTCATATTTGGGGCTGTATTTATACTTATGTTTTCTAAGTTTATTCAATCAGTCAAAGAGAATATTATGTTTATAATATTTTTGATATATATATTATATATAAATACTTTTTGGTTAATTGCTACAGGTAGTATATCTTTTGTAGTATATACACTATTTTATATATTTAATATACTACTCTTCTACTCTACCTATCTACTTTATAAAGAACATTTTATTACAAGTGAAAATATAAGAAATGCTATATTTTGGTCTTTGGTTTTACAATTTATATTTCTTGTGGCTAGTGGACTAAATTTCAATACTAGAAATATGCTTTTTTTTAATAATCCAAATCAGTTAGGATATTTTGCTATATCTGTAATTAATATCTATTTTATTTTGGGTATTAATCAAATAAAACCAAGAGATAATATAGAGATTTTGAAAAATATTACTGTATATATTATTGCATTTACTCTTTTGGTATTCTCTTCATCCAAATCTGCTCTTGTCTCTTATGCTCTATTTTTAATATTTATCTTTTATATAGAGATGGTTAAAAGATTTAATATTAAAAAACTTCTAGTATCTTCACTAATAGGAGTAGCAGTTATTGGTGCAATGGTAATGAATTTAGATAAAGTAGAAAATATAGTCGAAAATACAGAACTATTTAGTCGAACAGCAAATGTAGGAACAGAAGATGATGACTCATTAGCAGGAAGAGGATATGATAGACTTATCCAATATGTTCAATATACACTTTTGGGTGCAGGAGAGGGTAAATTTACCAGATTTGCTCTATCTAAACATCATGGTGAACTTCATTCAACTATTGCAAATATTCTCTTTTCTTATGGATTTATAGGATTACTTCTTTTTATATCTCTATTTCTAAATCCAAAATATTATTTAGGGAAAGTACTCTTTTATATGTCACCTATTTTACTATATGGATTAGCCCATAATGGAATTAGAAGCCCTCTTTTTTGGATAGCTTTTGCACTATCTTTAATATATTCTCAAAAAGAGGAGATATAGAATTTAATCACTCTCTATAAATATTATATCTAAATTTTTTATATCCTCTTTTTGAACTATTCTATTTAAATTTTTTATATCTTCTCTCTTACTATAATTAGCTCTAAATACAACTAAATTAATATCACTAAATTTCATAATATATTTTGTATCTTGTATAAATCCAAAAGGGGTACTATTGATAATAATATAATCATACTCTTTTCTTAATTTTTGTATAAGGATAGTAAGATAATTAGATAAAATTAGTTCAGATGGATTAATAGGTACTGCTCCTACAGGTATCATATCAAGGTTATCATATTGTGTATGATAGATTATATCATTAAAAGAGTTTTGACCTAATAGATAGCTACCTATACCCTCTTTTACATCTCTATAAATCCCAAATATCTTTTCTATAGTAGGATTTCTAATATCAAGGTCAACTACTACGGTTTTATAATTAGCCATTCCAAATATTGCACTTAAATTAGCTGTTACTAGATTTGCTCCTTCACCTTTGATTGTAGATGTTATCAATATAATTTTATTATTTTTATTATTTTGTAAAGATAGTTGTAGTGTGGTTCTTAAATTTCTATAACTCTCTGTAAAATATGACCTCAAATTATCATAAACTCCTACTCTTAGACTATTATTTTCTATAAAAGGAACAATACCATATATAGGAATGTTTGTCTCTTTTTCAATATCGTCTCTATCTCTTATTTTATCATAAAAAGCATTTCTCACAAAAGCAAAGATTACTCCTGTTATAAGACCTAAAATCATAAAAGCAATCAGAACCAATTTATAGTTAGGACTAATAGGGTCTAATTTGCTATAAGCTTTATCAATAACCTTATAATCGGATAATGTGGCAACTCTAACCATCTCATTCTCTGCTTTTTTTTGTAATAGAAAATTATATAATTTAGAGCTAACTTCATAGTCCCTTTTTATATTTATAACTCTTCTCTCTTTGGTTGGAAGTTTTTTAATTTTTTTCTCATAACGATTTTTTAATCTATTTAAATTTTTATTAGTTTCTATTATCTGCTTTTTTAGATTTCTAATGTTTGCTACTATTTTATTTTTGGCTGTATCTATTTTATTCTGTAGTGCTTTTATAGTAGGATGTTTATATGTTAGTTCACTCAAAAGTTCATTTTTCTTCAATTGGCTATCTTGTAAAACCTCAATAAGTTTGAGTGTTGGATTATCATTTAATGCCATAAGTAGTGGTGAAATAGAATCAAGATTATACCCCTTTTTGAAACTGTTATCAATATTTTTAACAATTCTCTCTTTCAATAAATTTTCTGAAAGTTTAATATCAATATTAGCTAACTCTGTAATAAAAGTAGATGCTTGGGTAGAGGGTTGAATTACTTCATTTGTTATACGATACTGTTCTAATCTCTCCTCTGATTTAGTTAGTTTAGTTTTTGTTTTATTCAGTTCTTGAATAATAAAATTTAGAACTTTGTTATTTTGCTCATTTTTATTTTTGATACTCTCTTTTATAAGAGTATCGGTTAATGAATTTATATATAATATTCCTCTTTGTTGAATATTATCATTGTATGAGATTTTAATCAAAGATATATCATCTTCTAATTGAGTAACTTTTAGATTATTTTTAATAATATTTTCATATATATATCTATTTTCATTATTAATCTTGATAACTATTGGGCTTTTGGAGTTGGATAATCGTGTAACTTTTAGTTTAAAATAAGGTGTAGTTATCTGTTTATTATAAGCAAAAGGTTTTTTTTGTTTAAGATATTTTAGAGAAGTACCTAATAGTTTTGATTTTAATTTCTTTATAAAAGAGTATTTGATTTTAATACTATAACCATTATCTTTTTCAGTAATAATTAATTTCTGTCCTAAAAATTTTTTATCTATAATCTCTATATCTGTAACTTTTATTGGAATTAACTTATTAATCTCTATACTTTTTTTATGCTGTTGTTTATAATATTGAACAGTATAATTAACTCTACCTAATTTTAGTGCTTGGTCATTGATATAAAAAGTTTTGATGAGTGCCATATCCTCTTTTACATTTGCTATAATTGAACCCGATATTGGATTTAAAATATTATTATTAATATTATTTTTACTATCTTTTGTCTTTACTTTGACAATAGTATAAGAGTTATATATATTTGGCTGGAAATATAGATATATAGAGGATATTATAATAGAAAATATAGTTATCATTAAAATTGACCATTTATAATTGCCTATTGTTTTAAATATCTCTTTTATATCAATATCTTTTTTATCTAACTGAATGTATCTATCTACTTCTGTTTTCACAAAAACTCCTTTTAATAATATAATTTTATCAAAAATTAAATTAAAATATGTTTTAAAATATTAGAATATACTAAACATATTTTAATAAAAATAACTATATACTGTTGTTTTAATATAAAAATTATAGGAGAATGGAATAATGAAATTTAAAATTTTATTATCAATGGCTTTGAGTTTGAATTTTATCTATGCTGATGCACTATTACTTAATGAGTATAATGCTGTAGCATCAGACCAACAACTTAAAAATAATGGATATGATACCCATTTTGGAACAGTTTTAGGAAATGGTAGTTCATGGATTGAACTAGTTGTAACAGAGGATTATTTAGATATTAGAGGTGCTAAAATAGATATTAAAAAGAGTGGAGGAGTTCATGTATTAAGTGCAACTTTTCCTGATTTATTAGAGTTTGCATATTTAAGAAAAGGAACTATTCTCACTATATCTAATGAACCTACAGACCTTTCTTATGCTCCATTAAAGGGTAATGATTGGACGATAAATCTCAATGCTAATGATTTAACTAATAAAGATGGAGTTTTTGAAATATCTGATAGAACAATGGATATTAGTATTGTCTCTGTAGAAGATAATTTTTTGATGAGACATTCAGGAGAGGTTATTAAAGGTTGGGGAATTGATTATCAAGAGGTATTTAAACTCAAAAAAGAACCATCAGCATCAGTTGAACCAACTGACCCAGCTTATGGAGATGATTATAGTAATAAACAGATAATCAGTACCTTTGGCTCTGCTAATCAATGGATTGACCCAAATGATACAACATATACACAGAATTTCAGTAATCTAAGAGATATGACTTTAGAGAATAGTATAAATAAAATGGTACTTTTAAATGAATATAATGCAGTAGCCTCTAATAAAAAACTAAAAAGAGGTGGCAAAGATACATTTTTTGGAAAAATCAAAGGAAATGGTGGTTCATGGTTAGAGTTGGTTATATTAAAAGATAAAACAGATTTAAGAAACTCTATTTTGAAAATTTCTGATGATAACTCTATATACAAAGGAAGATTACCAAATATAGATATTTTATCCAAAGTAAGAAGTGGAACAATAGTTACTATTTCTGAAGAACCAACCGATTTAAGTTATAATCCATTTGATAGTTGTGGTGCTGATTGGACTCTTAATATTAATAAAGATGACTTAACAACAATTGAGGGTAGTTTCTTTACTAGTTATAATAATCTATTGGTATCTATGGTATCGGGTAGTGGAGATATAACTATTATGCCCAATAGTGGAGAAGCCATTACTAATAGCAATATTGGTAAAAGAGAGATATTTAAACTAAAAAAAGACCCATCTTGTTCTATTAACCCAAATGACCCTACTTATGGAGATGATTTCAATAAAAAAGCTAGAAGTACATTTGGTTCTCCAAATCATTGGAAAAAGAAAAAGAGACAAAAACTAACTACACAAAACTTTGATGACCTTAGAGTAGTAGCTTTAAAAGAGAATTTCAGACGACATAAAAGTTCACTTTTATTAAATGAGTATAATGCTGTAGCCCCTGATAAATATCTTAAAAATGGTGGATATGATACCCATTTCGGAACAGTTTTAGGAAATGGTGGCTCATGGGTGGAGTTAGTTGTAACAAGAGACTATCTTAATCTTCAAAATGCGAAATTAACTATTAAAGAGAACTGTACAGAGGTATTTTCAGCCCAAATTCCATCACTATTACCTTTAGCATATCTTAGAAAGGGTACAGTTGTTACAATATCAAATGAACCAACAGATATGACATATTCTCCATTTGCTCCTCATAGTCCAGATTGGAAACTTAACATTAATGTAAATGAACTTACTAATCGAGTTGGTAATTTTAATACTACTCATCAAGATATGATTATTTCTATTTTAGATGAGAATAAAAGCAGTCTGATTTTATCAGAGAGTGGTGAAGGTGTTTGGGGAGACCATACAGTTGATAATAGAGAGGTTTATAAATTAAAAGCAGAGCCTAATAAAGATATAACTCCTTATGATAATAGTTATGGTGATGATAATAACACTTTGGCAATAAGTAGTTTTTCGAATGTAAATGAGTGGAATAATGGAGGTTCAATTTTAACCAAACAGCAGTTTAATATTAGAGAAGACAAAGATTTAAATGAGACAGATGGAATAGTATTATCTAATGTTGTTGGCTTAGAAGAGCTAAGAGATGCAGAATCTCTACAATTCGTTCCTATTAATAATAGTTTATGGGTAACAGATGATGATTCTCATCATGTGTATGAAATGGATTTAACAACCCATGAGATAAAGAGTGTTTTTGATGATGTGGATTTAGGTACTTTTACCAATGGAGATATACAAGACCATTGTGCAAACCATTTAGGGGCATGTGATATAGAGTCTGTTGCATATAATCAAAATAGTGATACTCTATATATTTTTACAGGAAAAGCACCAGGTGAGCCTGTAATATTTAAGTTAACAAGAGCAGATACCAATAGTACATTTACTTTAAGTGATTATAGAAAATTAAACACTATAGAGTATCCTGCTACTACTTTTATAGGAGATGATTTTATTGTAGCTAGTGTAAAAAGTCTATATACCTATGATTTTAATTCAAATCAAGCCGATATGAATAATACACTATATACAACTCCAACTGGTAAAATAGTAGGTTTGGCATATGATAATAGTAGTAATATACTTTGGGTTACTACATCTAATTTTGAACTATTAAAAGTTAATTGGTTAACAAAAGAGACTGAAGCTATTTATCAGATGCGAGATAATGGTGTTTATGACCCAAGAGGTATAGAGATTATTAATAATAAACTCTATATCTTAGAAGGTATCAACAATAAAGCAAAAGCAGATGAGGCGATAGCTCCAATAGGTCACCCTCTCAAAAATGCAATTCATATATATACATTGCCATAGTACTTTAAAAATCTATTATCCCATTTTAGAAATGGGATTTATTATCTATTAAATCTAATTTGGTTGAAACTCTCTTTGTACTATTGGTAACTCTATGAAGCCGTAACAAATGCAATTATGATATAATTGTCAAGTTAAAACTCATCTTTTGGTCAGTTTTGATAAGTTTTTATGGACGGATAAAATAGTTTGCTACAAACCCTAAAAAATATAGACCTAACCCCATTTATATTATCATTTAAACTAGCAGGGATAACCACACTTATTTTGTTTATTATAAGCTTACCACTAGCATGGTACTTATCACAAACTAAATCAAAAAACAAACCATATTTAGAAGCTATTACATCATTACCAATAGTTTTGCCTCCATCAGTATTGGGTTTTTATATTCTGATTGTATTTGCAAAAGTTGATTTGGCTTTTACCTTTACAGGTTTGGTTATTGCTAGTTGTTTTTACTCTTTACCTTTTATGGTTCAACCTTTGCAGAGTGGCTTTGAGGGGCTTAATAAAAATATGTTGGAGGCTAGTTATATTAGTGGAAAAGGTAAAATAGAGACGATACTAAAAGTAGCATTACCAAATATCAAACCTGCTTTGATGAGTGCGATTATTATCTCATTTGCTCATACAGTTGGAGAGTTTGGTGTAGTTTTGATGGTTGGTGGAAGTATTCCTGATGAGACCAAGGTTGCTTCAGTAGCTATATATGAATTAGTTGAGATTATGGACTACTCTACAGCTCATATTTATAGTGCTATTATGGTTGGCATTAGCTTTTTGGTACTATTGGGGGTTTATATTTTTAATTATAAAGAGAGTAGATATTAATGATAAAAATCGATATAAACAAAAAATTATATGGTGCAGATGGAGAGATGGATTTAGATATTCATCTTGAAATAAAAGAGGGTGAGTTCATAGCCTTAACAGGTCAAAGTGGTAGTGGTAAGACAACGCTATTACGAATTTTGGCAGGTCTTGAAGATGCAGCGGGCATAGTCCAAATTGGTAATGATATTTGGCTTGATGGAAAAAAGGCATTAGCTCCTCAAAAACGCAAAATTGGATTTGTATTTCAAGATTATGCTCTCTTTGCCAATATGAGTGTAGAAGATAATTTGCTTTATGTACAAAAGGATAGAAAATTGGTCAAACATCTACTTGAAATTACAGAATTATTGCAATTGAAAAAACGATTACCAAATAGTTTGAGTGGAGGTCAAAAACAGAGAGTAAGTTTATGTCGAGCTATGATGAATAGACCTAAACTACTTTTGATGGATGAACCTCTCTCTGCTCTTGACCCTGCTATGCGTAGCAAATTGCAAAATGAGATACTATTACTACATAAGGAGTTTGGGACTACAACTATTATGGTCAGTCATGACCCTAGTGAGATTTATAGATTGGCTTCTCGTGTATTAGTTTTGAAATTGGGGCATATTATCAATGATGGAACGCCCAAAGAGGTACTTTTACAGACAAGTGGCTCTGCTAAATTCTCTTTTGAGGGGGAACTTTTGGAGATTATAGAGATGGATGTTATCTTTGTGGCTATTGTAGCTATTGGTCAACAGTTAGTTGAAGTAGTAATTTCAGAATATGAGGCAAAAAATTTGAAAGTAGGAGAGAGTGTTAGAGTTAGTACTAAGGCTTTTGCTCCTACTATATCATAATAACTATTATTTTAGATATGAATTATCTTTTTAATGTTATAATATATAAAACTTAAGGGAAAATAACATGAAAAAATTAAAAATAACACTCTTATTAGCAGGATTGTTTGTTTTAATGGGATGTGAAACAGGGATGAGTAATAAAGAAACTACCAAGACATCTACAACAAATAGTGTAAAATCAGGGATTGTATCAAAAGGTTTTTCATCAGATAATTATAAGTCACATGTACCTACTAGTTCAGAGATTAAAAAGATATATTCTAAATCTGGAACACCAGGATATTATATTCAAGTAGGATACTTTAAAAATCATAAACCCAATGATGAGTTTATTAATCGTATAAAGTATGCAGAACTACCTCTTTCTATTATTAAAAAATATAAAGATACTCAACCTTACTATTATGTATTAGTTGGTCCATATCGTTCTTATACACAAGCAATGAATATCATTGGAAGTGCCAAAGAGTTTGTTACTTCTACAGCTTTTATTATAAAATTATCAAGAGTTACCAAAAAGTAAAAATAGAGTTAACAAAATTAACTCTAAACAGTCTTGGAAAAGCTTTTTTCGTTCTGTGCATACTTTTTCATATAAGCATCAAAAGGCATAGCAATATTTCGTATAAGTAGAGTTCCAGTAGTACTTACTTGTATCTCTTTATCATTTATACTAATTAAATCAGCTTCTTCAAACTCTTGTAACTCCTTTATAGTATCAGCGAAATACTCTTTGAAATTGATATTATGTTCTGCTTCTACTCTCTTAATATCTATATGAAAATTTGCCATAAGTTCCATAATAATAGCTTTGCGTAAAAAATCATCATTACTTAGTTTTACTCCTCTTTCAAAAGGAAGTTTACCATTATCAATTGCTTTTTCATATATTTTCATATCTTTTGTATTTTGGGCATAGTATCTATCACCCTCACCAATACTTGTAAGTCCAATTCCTATTAGATTTGCTCCACCTTTAGTTGTATATCCTTGGAAGTTTCTATGTAGTTCTCCCTTTTCTATCGCACCAAATAGTTCATCTTTTGGCTTGGCAAAATGATCCATTCCAACCATTTTATACCCTTGTTTTTCAAAAAAATCAATGGTGTATCTAAATATTTGTAACTTAACTTCAGGTGAAGGTAGAGTCGTTTCATCAAATTTACGCATAGTTCTTTTGAGCCAAGGTACATGAGCGTAGTTGAATACTGCTACTCTATCAGGGTTAAGCTCTGTTGAGAGTTCTAGTGTCTTTTTGAAAGTATCAAGTGTCTGAAATGGTAAACCATAGATAAAATCTGTATTGATTGAGTCTATTCCATATTCTCTAGCTAACTCTACGGCTTTTTTGGTGAGTTCTAATGGTTGGACACGGTGTATCTCTTTTTGTACTTTATCATCTAGGTCTTGTACTCCAAAACTAATACGATTGAAACCGTGTTTTTGAAATACTTTCATCTGCTCTTCATTGAAAAATCGTGGGTCTATCTCACAACTTATCTCTGCATCACTGCTCCAATTGGTAAATTTTGATTTGACATATGTAACTATCTCATCAAGTTCAAATGCTTTATAAAAAGTAGGAGTTCCTCCACCAAAGTGAAACTGAATAACCTCTCTAGTGGTATCCATATGTTCTGCTAAAATATCTATCTCTTTTTTTAGATACTCTATATATCGGCTAAGTTTATCCTCTTTGGAGGTAAATACAACATTACAACCACAGAAATAACAAGCACTTCTACAAAAAGGTAGGTGAATATATATAGATATTTGCTCCTGCTCCTCTTCTAAGAATTTTATATACTCATTATAATTGAAATCATCATTAAACTCTAAAGCCGTTGGATAACTAGTGTATCGTGGTCCTGGCTTAGAATATTTACTAAACTTCTCAAAATCAATATTACTCATCTATATCCTCATCTATATGATTATCTAACCAAACCATTATACCTTTTTGAGCATGAAGTCTATTTTCTGCTTCCAAGAAAATCTCATCTGCATGGGCTTCAAATACCTCTTCACTCACTTCATAATCCCTATATGCAGGTAAACAGTGTAAAAATATAGCTCCATCTTGAGCTAATTCCATTAGGTTACTATCCACAATATACCCACTAAATGCTTTAAGTCTCTCTTCTTTTTCATCTTCTTGACCCATAGATACCCATGTGTCTGTAGTTACTACATTCGCACCCTTTACTGCCTCTTTTGGGTCATGGCTGAAACTGATTTTTGCTCTACTGCTTTTGGATATCTCCAAAGCCTCTGCTACTATAGCACTATCACAAGCATAATCTTTTGGGGTAGCAACTCTAAGTTCAAAACCTAGTTTTGCAGATAACATGAGCCATGAGTGAGTAATATTATTACCATCACCAACATATGCCACAATAGGATTTGTAACTCCACACTCTAAAAGTGTTAGATAATCAGTCATAATCTGAACAGGATGATAACTATCTGTTAGACCATTTATTACTGGTACTTTGGAGTATTTAGCGAACTCATCTAATTTTGACTGCTCAAATGTTCGTATCATAACCATATCAACCATACGACTAATGACTCTAGCTGTATCTTTCATAGGTTCACCACGACCTAATTGAATATCATTAGAAGAGAGAAATAAACCTATACCTCCTAATTGATATATACCAGTCTCAAAACTTACACGAGTTCTAGTTGAGCTTTTTTCAAAAATCATACCTAGAGTCTGATGTTCCATATATGGTACATACTGTTTTTGTTTAGTCTGCTTTTTTATCTTTTGTGCTAAAGCAATCATCTCTAATAGTTCATTTTTTGTAAAATCTTTTATGCTTAAAAAGTGTCTCATGTGAAGTTCCTAACTCTATTTTAAATAATTAAGGAAACTATTTTACCATTAAATATTTATAAAGAAGTTAAGGTTATTGATATTTTATAAAATTGCTCAATTTCAATATACTATAATAATCAAATAGCTAAAATAACAATCTAAAACAAACTACTCATTAGGCTGACAGTTGGAACAAGCATCAAAGATTTTAAATATCAAAGGTAAACTACTTACTGAAATATATTTTGAACTCCAAATATATTTTGAAAAAAAATATGGTGATAATACTATTATACTTATAGAGATAGGTAGTTTCTTTGAGCTTTATGAGGTCAATAATGATGAACTAAAAATTGGTAAAGCCAAAGAGATAGCCCAACTGCTCAATATCCAATTAACTCGTAAAAACAAAAATATACTCGAAAACTCTCTCAAAAATCCTCTACTTGCAGGTGTACCTACTGTATCTATAGAACGATATATAGCTAGACTTATTGCTACAAAAAAATATACTATTGTCATGGTCAAACAGAGAGGTACACCACCTAATATTACTAGATATATCTCTAATATTATTTCACCAGGAACAAATTTTGAGTATCAAATAGAGAGTAGTGAAAATAATATAGTATCTTTTATAGTTGATGAGAACCAAGGGATTTATTCGGTTGGATATAGTGCTATTGATGTGACTACAGGCAAAACTATAATTAATGAGATGCACTCAACTAGAGATGATAAAACTTATGCACTTGATGAGCTATTCAATCTACTACAAACTTATAATACAGCAGAAGTGATAGTTACATTAGATAATGATAAAATAGACAAAGAGTGGATAAATAACTACTTGGAATTAAATCAATATCACACCTCTTTCAATACTTCTAGGTGCAAGATAGCTTATCAAAATGAGCTTTTTAGTAGAGTATATCAGATAAACTCATTTCTGTCAGCTATTGAGTATCTTGATTTGGAGAGATACCCTTATACTACAGAGTCTTTGGCTATATTGATTGAGTTTATTATAGAACATGATGAGTTGATAATAGGGAAAATGAATAAACCTATATTTTTGGGGGCTAGTGGTTATCTCTATCTTGGAAATAATGCACTAGAACAGTTAGGTGTTATCTCTAGGGATAGTTCTGAACTTACACTGCTAAGATTAATAGATAAAACCTCTACAGCTTTTGGGAAACGATTATTAAAAGAGAGGCTACTGTGTCCAATTGTAGATAAAGAGATATTAGAAGCTAGATATGATTTATCTCAAAAACTAATAGAAAGAAGTGATAAATATGATACACATCTCAAAAATATATATGATTTAGAGAGAATATCAAGACGACTCAAACTACAAAAACTGCATCCTCTTGAATTGACATATATTAGTATGTCACTCTATGCCATAGCTAAACTACTAAAAGATGCCAAACAAGATGCTATAGAGTATGATAGTAAACTAGATGATGAGATTACAGAGTTTCGTAAATATCTCACAGATACATTTGATTTGAATATATGTGCCAAATTTAGGATAGAGCAGATAGATGATAATATATTTAGAAATGGAATTTATCCAAATATAGATACGCTTTTACAAAAGCAAAAAGATGAGATACTCAAACTAGAACAGGTTATATCACATATAGATACTATAGTTGAGCTTAAGCAGATTAAAAACAACTCAAAAAATGGTTATGCTGATATTGGATATCTTGATAGTGAGGGGTTTAGTATTAATCTAACTAAAAATAGATTTACTATGATAGAAAAAGAGCTAAAAGAGTCATTTGTTACGATAGATGGTACTCACTATTTTTTCAAAGATTTTCACTATAAACGGCTTAAAAATAGTGTAAAAATAAACTCTAAACTATTTGAACTAATAACCCAAAATTATGAGAGTAATCAAGTTAAATTAGTAGCACTTGTCAAAAGCCGTTATATTAAAAGTTTAGATGAATTAGATAAGAGATTTTCACATCTACTTAATGAGCTTATATCATTTGTTGCCAATATTGATGTAGCTATATCAAATGCTAAATGTACTAAAAAAATGCAACTTAGCCGTCCTATTATTGTAGATGGAAATGGATATGAGGCTATAGGTCTGCGACATCCTATTATAGAAGCTAACGAAAATAGTGGTATATATGTACCTAATGATATATATCTAGGAGATGGTATCACCACAGAACATAACCATATTACACTTAATGCTAGTGAGAATAGTGCGGTCAAAGGTGTATTACTATATGGTATAAACTCTTCTGGTAAATCTTCATTAATGAAAAGTATCGGTCTATCAGTAATATTAGCTCAGGCTGGTTTTTTTGTTCCTGCTGTAGAGCTACGGTTTAGTATGTATGATAAGCTATTTACTAGAATTGTATCTAAAGATAATTTATATAAAGGATTATCTACTTTTTCAGTAGAGATGATGGAGTTGAAAAATATATTTAATAGAGCAGGAAGAAATAGTTTAGTTTTGGGAGATGAAATTTCACAAGGAACAGAAACAGAGTCAGGTTTAGCAATTGTATCTGGAGCTATACTAAAACTATTAGATATTGATGCAAATTTTATATTTGCAACACATCTACATCAACTAAAAAATATAGAACAGCTGCAAAATATTAAAGAGCTTATATTTTTGCATTTAGGGGTAAAATATGATGAAAATAGTGATAAATTAATATATAATAGAGAGTTACAATTTGGAATGGGAAGTTCACTATATGGATTAGAATTTGCCAAATCTTTACATATGGATGAGTCATTTTTAAAAAATGCTTATACTATACGAGACTCAATTATAGGTAATAAATCAGAACTTAAAATACTCAAACAGAAAAAAAGAAGTAGATATAACAAAAATCTATATCTAACTAAATGTGCATTATGTGATGAGGTGGTAGAAGATGTTCACCATATAGTACCTCAAAAAATGGCAAATGATAGAGGTAAAATTGGGGGTGTAGATAAAAATCATAAATATAATCTCATTCCTTTATGTAAAAGGCATCACAATATGGTACATGAGGGCAAGATACAGATTACTGGATTTGTTATGACTGATGAGGGGGTTAAGCTACATTATAGAGATGATTTTAAATCAGCAATTCCAACCGAGAGGAACTTTGAAAAAAAATAGTGCAAATTCTGACAAACTTATCTCTTTTAATAAGAGTATAACATCAATTATATTTTAAGGTGTGATAAATGAGCAAAAAGGTGTTTTTAATTCTCTTAAATCCTTAAACTTTTGACTTAAAGAGCTATCGGTACAGATTTATGTCAAATCCTCAAAAATTCTCTTAGCCAAATAGTACCCAAGATTAACAGGTACAGCATTACCAACCATCTTATACCCTGCCATCACATTTTTATAATAGAACTTATACTCATCAGTTTAAAAGATAGCACATATCCACTCTCTCTAAAAAGCCTCTTGATACCCTCCAAAGCCTCACTATGCCGACTTGCCAACATTCCTGATATATTCTCTGCCAAGAAAAAGAGAGGTTTTTTATCTCTCAAAACTCGTATAAACTCAAAAAAGAGTTGCCCCCTCTTATCCTCTATCCCTCTAAGCGTCCCTGCCTTACTCCAACTCTGACACGGAGGCCCACCAATAATCCCTACACTATCAGGTATCTCACTCGATGGAATTTGGGTTATGCTTCTTCTATCTAGTTTGGTATGTGAAAAATTTTTCTCGTAACTCTCCCAAATATCTTTGTCATATTCATTTGCCCATATAGTTTTAAATCCTGCTTTTTTGAAACCGAGGTCTAAACCTCCTACTCCTGTGAATAAGGAGGTGATTTTTATGATTTTAAACTTTCAAAAAATATTTTTTATATTTAAATTATTAAAACCTTCATACTTTTGAAAAGATAGTAGATATAAACTTTTTAATATATTTTCATCTATTCCCTTTAATTCTTCAAATACGCTGTTTTCAATACCATTTTGTTGTATATCTTCCAAGACATCATCCATTACATTTGGTAAAGCTTCGACTAATTGTTTAAATGCTTCTTTTTCTCCTGTAACTAATTCATAAAATTTATCTATAGATACTCTCCTAATCTGCACATGACTCATAGACTCACCATCTAAAGAGACTTGCCATGGGATATTCTGACTATTTTTTGCTATTACTTCAACAAGCATACAAGTTGCATTAGGAGTATTTAAAATTTTATTTTGCATTCTTGTATATGTTTTTTGAGAAGAGGAGGAGTTCATGGTGTTGTGTTTGTTTTTCATCTCAACATAGATTTTATCTGTATCATTAACAATATCAAAACCTTTTTGGGGAACATACCAACTGCTCTTTTTTTTCTCTTTCTGATAGAGATATTTAAAAATATTCTGTTGAAAATAGCCGATATGATTACTATTTGATTTATCCATCTGTCGTACAGACTCCATCTCAATAATCTCTTCAATGGTTTTTCCATACACTTTTGAATCAAAAGTTAGCTTTATAGGGTCAACCAAATTTTTATTGAACTCCTTTAGATTGATGCTAAATCGGTACTTTTCTATAGTCTCTTTAACATGGTTAAATAAATCTCTATCATCTATAAAACTCAAATTATACTCTCTCATTTTTACTTCAACTTATCCAAATATTTTTTGATAGCCAAACCTACCTCTTTTGCTAAATTAACAGGTACAGCATTACCAATCTGTTTATACTGTTGCGACAAAGACCCCTCAAAGACCCACTCATCAGGAAAAGATTGAATCCGTGCATTCTCTCTCACAGAAAAAGGTCGTAACTCATCAGGATGACACCTTTCCGTCTGTTTTTGGGCAGGACTACAAAGCACGGTTAATCCTGCTTCATCCCAAGATAGTCGTCTAGCAATTCCTGTGCGACCTCCTCCCATAAAATAGGTTGTTTTCATATAGTCTCTAGCCACATCATCAGGTAAATCTCGCCAACATCCCCCCGGTTTGACATATTTTAAAACCTCTTTTTTCTTCTCATTATAAGTGGCACATGGTGAGGGTGGAACGCCTTGTAAAATATCTTTTAGGGTTAATGTTTCTGTATAAGGAGTAGGAAATTTAAACTCCTCTTCTATCTGTTCATGTATATCTTTTCGCACACCAATAATAATAATTCTCTGTCTTTTTTGAGCCACTCCATAATCAACCGAATTGAGTACTTTATATTGAACAATATATCCAACCTCTTCAAATACTTTTATCATGGTTTGGAGTGTTTTACCTCCATCATGAGAGAGCAACCCTTTGACATTCTCAGCAAAAAACATTTTAGGTTTTAGCTCTTCTAAAATCTTGGCAAAATCAGAAAAAAGTGTCCCTCTGACATCAGCCATACCTTGGCGATTACCTGCATAAGAGAATGATTGACATGGATACCCACCAGAGAGTAAATCTATCTCTTGGTCATCTTGGAGATATTTTTTGATACCCTCTTGTGATATTTTTGTAATATCTCCCTCAATTATATTCCAATGAGGTCTATTTTTTTTGAGTGTTTGACATGCCCATCTGTCTATATCTACTACGGCTTTACTTTTGAATCCTGCTTTTTCAAGACCCAATGCTAAACCACCTGCTCCTGCAAAGAGTTCAACGACACTGTATTTTAGATTTGACTTATTTTTAGTGTATCTTTTGGTCATACTACTCCTTAATTTTAGATATGCAATTTTATCTAATCTATATCAAATCTCATCTTAGTAGTAAATTTTAGGAATAAAAAAAGACAAATGATTTGGAACTATAACCATCAATCAAAAAAATACTCTTTGATTGAATCTTTTAAAGCAATCGACAAAAAGGTAGGTACAGCATTACCTATTTGTAGATTTTTAGAGCCTCTTGAGCCATAAAAGATATAATCATCAGGAAAACATTGTATTCTAGCCCCCTCTCTAGTTGTTAGTGGTCTTGGTGCTTTTGGGTGAATACACCTTGATGATGATGGAGTGCTTAGATTTCTCGTAATCGTTGTTGAGGGTCTATTCCACCACAATCTACAATAGGTGTTGCCAAAACCACTTTTGGGTCTTAGCTCTTTTGGTATATCTTTTGGGCTTCCACCATCAGGTAGAGACTCCATTAGTTTTATAAGTTTATCATTGTTTTTGGGTGCTTTATGCTCTGTTAATCTCTGAGGTGCATTTTTTCTCATTAGTTTTTGAAACTCATTTTGTGGTTTTGTAGCATATTCAAAACTCTCTTCATTACTTTTTATAAACGGTAAATCACTTATAGCTTCGGCAAGAGTTAAATAGGGTTTTAGGTTATATTCAAATAGATTTTTATTTGAGTTAGAGTGTGTTGGTTGAGGATATATATACTCCTTGTCCAATTTTGTACCAAAGATTATAACCCTCTCTCTAATTTGAGGGACTCCATAATCTGCTGAATTTAAAATTTTATACTGAACTCTATAATCCAATGACTCAAAGAGAGATATAATTGTCTGTAACAATTCACCCTTTTTCATAGAGAGCAACCCTTTTACATTCTCAAATAGAAAAAGAGTAGGATTTAGCTCTTTTAAAACCCTATAATACTCTTGAAAAAGCTCCCCTCTTGGGTCATCAATCAATCTCTTTCCTACAGTTGAAAACGCTTGACATGGAGGTCCTCCTATTATCAAATCTATATCTCCACATTCTATCCCTAAATCATTATTAAGATTTTTAAGTCCAAAATCTTTTATATCACAATTATACATCTTGACAGTTGGATGATTCAGAGAGTAAGCTTTTGCCATATCAGATAAAATTTCATTTGCTCCAACTATCTCAAAATCACTATCATGAGCAAAACCATAACTCAATCCACCAACACCTGCAAATAGGTCTATAACTTTTATCTTTTTGGACATTTTTACTCCTCAAAAAGGGCATTTAATTTTGGTGGACTCTCTGTAAGTTTCCAAATAAAATAGTTCTGTTCTATATTAAAAACAGTCTGCCCCTCCATCTGCTGTCTTGTAATCCAATTTACACTATCATCTGTGATACTATCTAGCCGAACAAATGCAACTTGTCCATTAAATAGGTCAAAATGAATTGCTATAGAGGGGATATTTTGAGTCTGCATAATTTTTTTGGCTTCTAAAACTTTATGCTGTTTTATGTCATTTACTCCTTGAAATCCTGATTGCATTTCAATTCTAACTCTACTACCATTTGTAAGTGTTATCTCCAAATCAGCAGTAGGGGTTCTTTTAAAGGATTCTATTTTAACTAAATCATCATCACCAATTAGCTTTATATTTTCAATATCAACCTCAAAAATTATACTCAATGCTTTTAGAAAATAGTTGGATATTATATAGCCTCTCATCCAAGAGAAATAGACCTGTTCAGGTCGTCTCCCTTGATTGTTTAATCTCTCAATAATATTATTTTCTTTTAGTTTTTTAAAAACTCTCTCTATATTATCAATACAAAAGCTATCAATATCAAAGACTTTAATATCCTCTGTTACTAATGAATTTATTTTTTTTACAATTTCGATAAGTCTGCTATTTAATAGAGCTATATAGTTAAAATCAACCGTTGGAGTTATATCTTTAGCTCCAAAAAAATCTTTTGTACCTTTTTGATTTGTAAAACCTAGCTCTTTTCGATACTCTTTAAAATATTGAGTTGTTATTTGAGTACTCATGTTAGATTATCCTCTTCTATTTTTGCAAAATCTTATCTAAATTATTCTATCTACAGGATAAATTCTTAAAAATCTAATAGAAATCACTCCCCATCAAAAACATCCAACTTCCCTTCTTTACCCATCTTATAAAGTATTTTCTAAATTTGAACTATAGCATCCTCACTCAAACTCTCTCCACTCATATCATAGAGCCTACCATTAGGAAATATAGAGACATTAAAAGAGTCATCACCCCTTTTACAATGGGGGGGGAGTCAGGTTATATATTTCAAGTAAAACTCTTTTTTTGCTAATTTTAAAGGTACGTTGGCAAACGCATCCTTAAAAATCTGAAGCTAATATTATAATATATTTTTCACTATTCACTATTAATTTTTCACTAACAAAGCATAAATCCATTTAAACGCTTTCTAATAAACTTTAATATATAATACGCAAAAGCTTTTTTTGAAGATTTTTAAAAGAGGCAGTAGTTATAAGGTCGGGGTTGGATTCCCAAAGATTTGACCGTCCTAACAATCCAACCCCACAAGCACAAGGCTTAGTAGCATTTTAACCAACTTTTGGTTAAATACCGTTTACTAAGCTATAAATCACAATGTTAAGCATTCTCCTAAATCTGCTTGGAGTCTTTTTCTACAAATTAATGCCATAAGAATTTTCCGTAATAGTCTTCTTGAGACTACTTGAATTGAGTATCCTTATGGGAAGTGGTGCAATAATCCACCAGTAGAGTAGTTTCAAGTTTCAAAGAGTATTGTGTGTCGCTTTTTTGGCTAAGTCTGCGTTGGATATGTCTAAGAAGAGGAAAATAGATTGGTAACTGTGGCTCTCATTTGTGGAGTCAAATATGTCGAGATAGATAGTGTTAGATTTGGGGCTTGAAGAAGAGTGATAGATGTAATCGAAAGATATATTTAGGATAAGGGGCTCCGTCCTATTGAAGCTATTTGACAACTTTTTAAATTACCTATCAAATTCTCTCTATTTTTTCCCTAAAATAACAAAACAGTAATGTGTAAAAACAAACTAATTAATATAAACTTCTAATTCAACAAAATTAGGAGGATTAGTGTTAAAGAAAGATGATGTAAAAATGATAAATATGCTTCAAACTGCTCAGTTTAGCAGTTCGTCTGACATCTATTATTAAATTATCTGTATATATCTTCTTTTTTCAAGCTATTACAGCCCAAGATAGAGAGATACCATCCTCTATCTGTTGGGTTTTATAATAGTACTCTCCTCTTTTAAATATACTACTCTCCTCTATAGATAAAAACTCAATCTCATGTAGGGGTGTTGAGAGTCCACTGCCTTTTGCTTTTAGGTGTGCCTCTTTTAGAGTCCATATAGTGTAGAATGAGATGTTTTTCTCTCTTATTATCTTCTGCTCTTTTTGGGTGAGTACGAAGTCCAAGATGTTTTGGTCTATCTCTATGCTACCCTCTTGTTCTATGTCGATACCACAGACTCTATCGCTTATAATCATGGCAAAATGCGTTTTGGTGTGGGAGATATTGAAATATATATCTTGATAGCCTTGGTTTGCTATAAAAGGTTTGCCATATCTATTAAATTTAAATCTCCAATCTTTTGGAGATAGGGTAGGGGAGTAGAGAGTTAGTATCTCTCTTAAGTATATATGAGAGAGTTGATAGTTTTTTTGGTCTCTTTGGTGGAAGAAATTTTGGGCTTTTGCTCTCTCTTGTTGGTTGAGATATTGCACTGTTTTAGGGGTTAATCTCTTGTCATCAAAAGGGATAACCCAAATCTTGGGAGTGCTATTCATCGTCTATCTTTTGGCGTTTAAGCTCTATTATGGAGGTGACTATCAAGATGACAATACCATTAAATATAAAGAGAAGTCTAATCTCTGGTTTTAGGTATGTTCCTATGATATTAGATAGGCTACCAAACTCATCAATTACTATTTTCATAAGTTCAACCAATGGGGAGCTAAGTAGGTAGCCTAGCATCAATGAGAGCATCATAATAGAGTTTCTCATAGCAAATAGTTGACCCTTTTTGCTATTGTCTATCTCCTTTTGCCAATAGGCGTAGTTGGTGATATTGAGTGAAGAGCTAAAAAACATAAAGAGAAATGAGCCTATGGCGATATGGATGATATTGACATGCAAAATAGCTAGAAACAAAATCAGAGCTTGGAGCATAGCAAAACGGTTAATCCAATAGAGCGAACGGTTAATCTTGATAGAGAGTAGAGAGATACTAGCAATAAGCATCCCTATACCTGATAGGCTAATAATCATTCCTAATATTGTCTTGGTAGAGATGCTTAGTATGACAGGCGTTATCAGTACAGTAGTTTGAGCCATATTGAACTGTACAAGAGAGAAGAGTAATAGACTTAACCACAAGAGTTTATTTGATTTTAGATAGATGAAATTCTCTTTGAGTGTCTCAAAAAAATCACTTTTGGTATCTTTTTGTGCAGTGGTTGATTGTTTGAAATGAAGTAGAGATATAAAAAGAAGAGCCAAAGAGAAGGTCGCTATATCGATATAGAAGATAGCAAATATCCCTTGAGTATCAAGCAGATACGCCCCAATAGCAGGTGAGAGTATCATAACAAGACCAAATCCAAGCTCAATAATAGAGGAGGCTTTTCCCATACTCTCCTCTTTGACCTCGTAGCCTATGATTACATGAAATGAGGCAAAGACCATGGCATTGAAAAATGAGCCTATCATCACCAATAGCAGATATATATAGAAGTTCTGATACCCCTGTTGCAGGAGTATCAATATAGCGACACTAGAGACTCCTGCCCCAGCGTGACCGAGTAGCATAAGAGCTTTTTTGTTGAATTTATCGACATAGTGACCAATAATAGGTGCTAAGATAATCTCAGGAAGTACTATCATCATCGAAAAGTAGGAGTAGAGAGACAAAGAGCCACTCTGCTCATAGAGATGTAGGCTTAGAGCAAAATCTGACATGTGTGTCCCAAAGAGGGAGAGAAACTGAATAATGATTAAAAGAGTGATTTTTTTTTGCATTTATATATAAACTTTTTAATGTAGTATAATAAAATAGGCTTATTATTAACTTATTTGAACATTATTAAGTTTTTTGTGTTAGAATTGCTCTTATTTATAATAAATATCAATAAGGCTTATATTAATAATGAATACTTTAATTAATAAACTTGAACAACATATAAAAGATACTCCTAATAAAATTCTTTATAGATTTGAAGAAGAGAAAGGGATAGATAAGATAGAAAGTTTAACTTTTAAAGAGTTGCAAGAGGAGGCAAAATCTATTGCAACTCAATTAAGAGTTAAATATCAAAAGGGAGATAGAGTTCTACTGCTCTATCCATCAGGATTAGAGTTTATTACAGCCTTTATAGGGTGTCTCTATGCAGGGGTGATTGCTGTTCCTGCCTATCCCCCTCGTAAAAACCAAAAGATAAATAGACTCAAATCTATTATCTCCAACTCAAATGCTAAAGCTATTTTGACCATAAGTAAAACAGTAGATATTCTTAAAAATGGTCTAAAGAGTGAGAAATTTTTAAGAGATTTACCAATTATCCAAAGTGATAAAATTGAGAAATCAGCTAATAATCTTGCAGAAGTAGCATTAGATGGGGATGATATTGCTTTTTTGCAATATACATCAGGCTCTACAGGCAATCCAAAGGGAGTTATGGTGACCCATGCCAATATTATGAGCAATATGGAGGCACTTCATCAGCTTGTAGGCTATACCAAAGAGAGTAGATGTGTGAGTTGGTTGCCTCTATTTCATGATATGGGGTTGATGGGAGGGGTGTTAGAGCCTC
>Ga0256914_1000286_pt1 | contig 48499 bp, 54 predicted proteins | sample HulkmetaG_FD_191571 | JGI IMG/M metagenome (GOLD analysis project Ga0256914, IMG submission 191571) | Hydrothermal chimney microbial communities from Main Endeavour vent field at the Juan de Fuca Ridge, Pacific Ocean - Hulk | ecosystem: Environmental > Aquatic > Marine > Hydrothermal vents ...
AACAAAAGTCCACATATCATCTAATTCAACAACGGGATTATCATGATCTATTTCATTCCTCAGATTCTTTTTTTGAGAATTCTCTAACCCAAGCTATTACAGTCGTTTGTGATATCTTAAAAATCCTGCTCGCCTGCCTTATCCCCACTCCCTCTTTCACCACAGCCCTAACTACCATCTCCTTAAATTCTTCAGGATAATTCCTCGGCTTTATTGGATTTAAAACAAACGTCCTCCCGCATCCCTTACACTTATACCTCTGCCTCCTCTCCCCCGATTTCGTGAAATAATGCCCCATCTTAACCACTTCCATCGACTTACAGTGCGGGCATATCATCACCTAATTATACACTTAAGAGAATATAAACGTTACTGTAGCATTACCGACAATCTCTTTTGCCTTTTTATAAATCGGGTCACGGCTTTTCTGGCTATGGATTAGGATTAATTCAATATCTTCTTTTCTTAGCTTGAGCAGTTCTTGAATTAAAGCTTTTGTATAGTTTCCTATGCTTGTAGGGCCTTTTTCAATTGAATCTGTGATTAATCCTAATCTCATACATTATTCATCACTTGCCTAAGTGTTATATAGATTATACATAGCAATTTCTGAAACTTAGTTCCATGCCTTTTTAATGTTATGACAGCATGTCTCAAATTTAATTTAGCCACTTTTAACGATAATTCTTCGTTTTTCTTTGTAGTTAATCCTCTTTTACTACTGCAGATAGAACATACCTTGCTTTCCAACCATGTTTATATGCCCTCTATGAAAGTTCAGCATCTTTATAATACATTCAAAAACTTTCATCAAATAGATCTATCTCTTCAAGCATTTCTCTTCTATACAGTCCAGCCACCTCACCGTAATCTCTATGGTAGAGATTATTAAGATATAACATTTTTATAATAACAATTGATCAAGTTATACAATAAAGCGAAAGAATTGAACTTTATTATTTTTAGGAAATCTTATTGTTAAATTTTTTAGTTCTTGATTTAAGGATTATTCTATACAATTTCTTTTTCTAAAGGTTTTGTTTTCGTAAGAGGATCCCAATTTTTTGAAAGCGTTTTCATCCCAAATTCCCTATCGACAATAAACTTAGGTCTATTTTTACAATATCTTAAAACCATTCTTATGAATTTTGAGACTATAAATTGATGTCTGGCCATAGAAACCTAAATAGCTAAACATTTCTTCGTTTCTACATCTATTGCTGTCCATACAAATACTCTTCTTTCTCAAACTTTAACTATTGTCTCATCTACTGCAATTAACTTCCTCTCCTTCTTTCTGGGTTGTTTTAGAATATACTTAATCCCGATGATAATATTTTCGAACAGATTCGTATGAGATTTTTTCAAATAAATACATAAATAAACTTGTCTTCCTTAAAGAAAGTCCAAAGAAATATAGTAACATCTATAATATCTTAACCTCTAAACTTTTCTTGTTCCTCTTAAATATCTTAGACTTCCTCGAATTCATTAACAAAACCTTGCATAAATAATATTAATTAATTTTTTATTTAAATCCTTCGTCTTGACAGTCTCTACCAACAGGTATTACATCCTTAAACTTTGCACGTTTTAACATTTTTGTAAAAAAATTTATAACATCTTTATAACAATAACAAATAATTTTTAAAATATATAATATATTTTTATTTAAATAATTTTTAATAAATTATATTACTTATATTTAATTTTTTTGTTAATTATATGGAAATATAATGTAGAAAGAGATATCTACCAAAAATTAGAAATGTTAAATAAATGATCTCAGTAATCTGTGTCTATAATAATAAAGATATCCTAAGAAAATTTCTTCTAAGTAGTCTAAATTACCAAGCAACTTACAATTACGAACTTATACTTGTTGATAATACCACTGGAAAGTTTGAAAGTGCTCCAAAAGCTTTAAACTTTGGCGCAAGTATGGCTAAAGGAGATTATTTAATGTTTGTTCATCAGGACGTATATTTACTTGATCGTGATTGGATAAAAAAAGCTGAAAATATTTTAAATAAAATAAATGATTTGGGTATAGCCGGAGTGGCGGGAGTGACAATTGATGGAAAGAAGATAGGGCATGTCGTAGAGGGTCCTGAAAGAAGTTTGTACCCTTCATCCATCCAATGTAGTGATCCCATTGAAGTTCAAACAGTTGACGAATTGCTTCTTATTATTCCAAAATCAGTATTTAATATTTTAAAATTTGATATCCGTCTTACTGGCTGGCATCTTTACGGAGTGGATTATTCTTTATCCGTTAAAAAAATTAATTTAAAACCATATGTAATCCCTCTTAAAGTTTGGCATTATTCACGGGGTCGTATTGATCAAAGTTATTTCAAGCTACTTTGGAGGGTAATGAAAAAACATGGCGTTAAAAAATTACATACTACTTGTGGCACTTGGTATCGTAGTAAATTATTAACGGCATTATCTCTACTTAAGGTTGCAACATTTAGCCAAATTGGAAAAATGATAGGTCGTAACACGATCGGATCGGGAGTCTATATTAATCATATAAAAGAATTATTTAAATCTTAGTATTTTTAAATTTTATATAATTTGTAGAAATAATACACAATAAAATTTATTAACATTCAATAAGTAGATTAAAATATGGTTATGACAAAAAGAATACTCTACATATTTCCTGGTTTTCATTTCGTGCACTTAAACAAGGATGTCGGTCAAATACCATATTGGTTAATGAGGAGAGGATATAGTGTAGAGATATTGACCACAGATACTAACTTAAAAGATAATATATTTAATAATATAAAAATAATAAAAATTAAAAATTATAAAATATCAATAAATCCAAACCCAAACCTTAGAATTTATTTTGGTATATTACATTATATATTAAGAAATTATAAAAATTATGATGTATTTATTATGTATTTTCCCCAATCTATTACAACCATTTTAACGACTATTCTTTTAAAATTTTTAGATATTAATAAAAAAATAATAATTAAAATGGATTCAGATGGTAAGCTATATACAAGAGGCAAAAAACCAATTAGATTTATTAAAAAAATTATAGGAAATATTATATTTTCTACATTATATAAATTAACTAATGTTTTTTTAATTATAGAAACACCTCAAGCTAGAAAAGAAGTGATTAAAAGACACGTTTGGTTAACCGAAAAATTAATTTGTATACCTAATGGTATAAATTGTGAGATAATAAATATTAAGTTTAAAAAAAAATTTAAAGCCATATAAAATTATATTGTTTGTCGGAGATATTATCCCACGGAAAGGTATAGACATTCTAATAGCTTCGATAAAAAATCTAAAAAATTATAACATTAAATTAATACTAGTTGGTGATTTTTCCAAAAATAAAAAATATTTTTATAAACTTAAAAAATTAATTAAAAAATATAATTTAAATAATATTGTAGAATTTACAGGTAGAGTAAATAATCGGAAATTACAATATCTTTATAACATTGCAGACATATATTGTTCAGCGTCTAGATATGAAAGTTATGGCCTCACAATACAGGAAGCACAATATTTTGGATGTGCAGTAATTGCATCTAACGTAGGTGCCGCGGAATACCTACTAGAAAATGGTAAACTTGGTATTCTATTTAAACCAGAGGATGCTGAACAAATTGAACATCATTTAAAATATTTATTAGAAAATATAAATATTGTTAAAAAATTAGGAAAAATATCTAAAACTAGAGTATTAACGCAACTCTGCTGGGATAAAGTCATAGAAAAATATATTAAATTAATTGAGAAAAAATAGGAGACACATGTATACTGATAAATATTCAAAGGTATCTATCATAATTCTTAACTGGAATGGTTGGAAAGATACAGTAGAGTGCTTAGAATCCTTGTATCAGATAACATATCCTAATTATGATGTTATCATAGTAGACAATGGATCAAAAGATAATTCAATTCAGAAAATTAAAGAATATTGCAAAGGTAAAATTAAAATAGATTCAGAGTTTTTTAGTTATAATCCTAATAATAAACCAATATATGTACTAGAATATGTTAAAGAAGAAGCAGAAAAGGGAGGAGATTCTAAAAAAGAAAAATATTTCTCGAAACTTCCATCAAACAGAAAGTTAAGATTAATTTTAAATGATAAGAACTATGGATTTGCTGAAGGGAATAATATTGGTATTAGATATGCACTAAAAGTACTAAATCCTGAATATATCCTTTTGCTTAATAACGATACAGTAGTAGACCCCCATTTCCTAACTGAACTCGTAAAGATTGCTAAGAGCGATAAAAGGATTGGATCAGTTCAACCACTTTTGTTAAAGAAACAAATTGGTAAAAATATTATAGATAGTTTAGGCATGGTAATATCTAAATTCGGTAAAATAAGTGACTCTGGAATGGGTAAAGTGCTTCCAAACGCCAAACTTCCTAAGGTTCTAAAAATCTTTGGTACTTGTGCAGCTTGTTCGTTGTACAAGAGTGAAATATTTAGGAAATATTTGCTAGATAGTAGATTTTTTTATATATTTGAAGACGCTGATCTCAATTTTAAGATGAGAATAGACGGATTAGATTCTTATATTGTAACTTCTGCTAAAGTATATCATGCAAGAGGAATATCGGGAAAGAAAGATAATATAAATATATTTTTAATATATCATGCTAGAAAAAATCAATTTTCACTTTTTCTAAGATATTACAATTTACAACATTTAATATTGGCTTTACCAAATTTCTTTACAAGTTTTTCTTTAGCTTTTATTGCATCTATAATATTAACATTAAAATATAAAAATATAGAATATCTTATTACTTTACTTAAATTGTGGAGAGATAGCATCTCTAAACGTAAAGTCTGTAAAGATTTAGATTATTTTTTGGATTATGATCCTTATAAGGAAATTCTAAATCCATCTATTAAACCTCTAAAGTAGGCTAATATACTCTCATATTTTCTTCCAGTAAGCATGTGCAACATAAAGTAGGGTGTAGATATCGTCAGATATCCAGCAATATACAGAAGTCTTCCCGATCCAGAATAATTTTTCTTAGCTATTAATATATTATTCCTCGCATAGTAGTATGCCTGTAACTTTGAGAAGGCTAATTCATCTTTAGCATTTGATCCAGCACTTCTTGAAACTTTATGGTAAACAGTAGCGGAATTTACTATTCCAATTCTATAACCGGCTCTTCTAGCACGTAAGCAGAAATCGGTATCTTCACCATACATAAAAAATGTTTCATCAAATAATCCTATATTTTCAAAAACATTTTTATTAACCACCATGGCACAACCCGTCACAAAATCTGTGGTAAAGTATTTTGGTAATTTGTTCTTAATATTACTATATCTTTTACCTTTAAAAAGATGTTTCGTAAAACCAAATACGCTTAGCTTACCTCCACCAAACCATATAAAATCGGTATTATAATATAGTATTATCGGACTAAATATGTCAAATTTTTTAGATGTTATTACATCATTAATTGAAGATATAAAATCTTCTGTTACGATAGTATCATTATTAATAATATAAAAATATTTATATTCATCTAAATATTTATTAATAGCAAGATTTATTCCACCACTATATCCTAAATTTTTATTTGAAAATATAAAACGATATTTAGGGAAAATTCTTCTTAATTTAAATCCAGAATTATCAGTAGAGCCGTTATCTACAACTATTACATGTACTAAGTCTCCGACTTCTGGAACACGGCTCAAACTCTTAAGTAACTCATAAGTATCTTTAAAGTTGTTCCAATTTACCGTTACTACGGCAATCATACTCATGTTGTTTTCGAAACAAAGATTATAAAGTTGTACGCTTGAAAAAAATTAAAAATAATTTTATTATATTTTTTTAATTTTTTTAAGTTTCCTTATTTTTTCTTTTAAATTATTTTCTATTATAATTTTTCTTCTTTGCTTAGCTTTTCTTAAAAACTCTTCAACCCTTATAAAACACAGCAATTCTATGCCTCTCCAACTTTGGATCAACTATTTTACTGGAGAAAGACCCAAAAGATTCTGCAAATGCAACTTTCGAAAAGAGAAGACTAAAATCGGTAATACCATCGACGAACTTATTTATAAATTTTCTTAAGCTAACATGCGATATATACCCGTCAAACTTAGTGACCCTCTCATTTGGAACTTTAATAAAAAATGGGACTTTGATTAGTTCGTCATCCAAAAATACACCGTGACCTCCCCTTCCCCTCTCGCCCAAAAGCTGTCCATGATCACTGGTAACTATAACGAGAGAACTATCCAAAATACCTTTATCGTTTAAAACTTCCATAAGTTTTTTAAACTTTCCTTTGAGATATCTAAGCTGAGCTTCGTATTCAGCTCTGACATTGTTCGATTTGTAGGGCTCGTGAAGCTCCATTACATTCATAAATATAAAAAATGACTCTTTGAAATCGGTCTTTTTAATCCTTTTTATGATCTTGCTTATTCCCTTCTCCTTTGGCCATCCACCAACAAAACTGTAGAATTTTCTATATATAAACACCGATAATCCTTTAAATAGGAGTTTTAATTTTTTGTTCTTCAAAATGCTAATCATAACATGTGCCGGACTCTTTATAAGCGTCTCTTCAGTAAGGTATCTAAGTTCATCTGGCTTAAGGAATAACCTATCCGGGATATTACTGTTGAAGTAAATGTAGTCAAAATCTCCAAATCCAAATCTTTCTGTCAAAAATGCATTTGCCGTAAACAGATAAGTCGTGTATCCTCTCATCTTTAAATCGTTAACGAGATTATCCTTAATTTTAAACTCAATCTTACCAACCTTCTTATCCTTACTCTCATGAACACCATGCTCACTCGGATACAAACCCGTGAGCATAGACACGTGTGCTGGAATTGTCCAAGGTGCCGTAGTCACCGCGTAATCCATTTTAAAAAAATCATATTTACTTAAAATTTTCCAAATTTCTTTTGAATAGTCTAGTCTTAAACAGTCAACGACCACAATGACTACGTTCCTCACCAACGATAAATACACTATGACGACAATAAAAGACCTTCTATCCGGAGTCTTATTAAAACCATACTAACGTACCCGTTGATGTGAAAATAGCAATCGTGGGTCCTTCAAAAAGGTATCTATCGGGAGTAAGCTACTACACCATTAGGCTATCAAACGCGTTGTCTAACTATACAACCGTAAAGGCCATACTGTTTCGTAAAATGCTTCCAAAGAGGTTATTTCCAGGATGGAAAAGAGTCGGAAAAGAGTTGACCAAACTAAAATTTAACGGGAACGTAAAAGTTTTTGAAATCCTCGACTGGAACAATCCAATTACATGGATTAAAGCCCTCAAAACGATCAAAGATTGTGACGCCATAATCATTCAATGGTGGACATCGAGCGTAGCCCACATGCATCTTGCACTCGAACTTATGAATAGGCTCTCCTCCAAGATCCCCGTAATAATTGAGTTCCATGAAGTCGTAGATCCTCTTGAAGATTCAATTATGCCTATAAGAATTTATTCGCGACTAATGGGTAAGATGGTGAGGAGATTAGCCGATCGCTACGTTGTGCACTCCACGACGGACGAAAATCTAATTAGTCAAATTTATAAAATTCCTAAAAATAAAATTAGGGTGATTCCCCACGGCATTTACGATCATTACGAAAAACTCGACAAAAATTTTGCGAGAAAAAAACTTAATATAAAAGAAGATTTTGTCATATTATTTTTCGGCCTTATAAGACCATACAAGGGAGTCAAGTATCTTATAGAAGCGTTCGAAAATCTTCCCGAAAGGATCGTTGAGAATTCAAGGTTGCTGATTGTGGGGGAAGTATGGGAGGACGAAACGTCCGTTGAAATGGCAATCAGATCAAAATATTCCGACAGTATTACCGTTATTAACAAGTATGTGCCCGACGACGAGGTTTCGTTATATTTCTCATCGGCTGATGTAGTCGTGCTACCGTACTTAAGAGCATCTCAAAGCGGAGTGGCACATATAGCCATGGCATTTGGATTGCCAATTATAGCCACGCCAGTTGGAGGCCTAAAAGAATCGCTATCCAAATATGAAGGCACGTACTTCGTTGAGCCAAAGAGCGCTGAAAGTTTAGCATCGGCCATCATTGAAACGTATCGTATGAGAAAAACGTATAGACCGCCCAAAGATCTGAAATGGGACAGCATAGCAAAAAAATGGATCGACTTACTAACTGAAATTAAAAAATCGAGATGACTGTAATGTTGATCGCAGTAGAGGGTATAGACGGGGCGGGGAAGACCACCGTTGCTAGGAAGGTCGTGGAAGAGCTTAGGAGGAGAGGTTACGATGCTGTATACTTGAAGGAACCAACTGAAAGCGAGTGGGGGAAAAGGATCAGGAAAGAACGTTCGCTTAAGCCTGAAGAGGAGCTCGAACTGTTCCTGAAGGATAGGGAGTGGAACGTGAAGCACAACATTTTGCCAGCGCTTAAAGCTGGTAAGATCGTCGTAATGGATCGATACTACCCCTCGACGATCGCGTATCAGGGTGCGAAGGGTATAGATCCCGAATACATCCGAAGGCTCAACGAGAGGTTTCCGAAAGCGGATCTAATTGTGATTTTGGACATAAAGCCCGAAACCGCTTTGGAGAGAATAAAGAGGAGGGGAGACGAACCGAGCAGGTTCGAGGACTTAGAATACCTCAAACGGGTCAGGGAGATATACCTTTCAATGAAGGATGCGGTGATTGTGAACGCGGAGAGGGATTTGGAGGAGGTCGTGAGGGACGTGCTGGAGAAGGTGTTGGAGCATATCAAAAGGTTTACATAGATGAGATGCATCTCGATTATGAGATGCTCGAGGTGTTGAAACGGCTGGCGTTGATGAACGCCACGAAGAGGGTGTTAAAGATAAGCTCGAAGGAGCTGGCGGAGAAGATTGGACAAAGTGTGCAGACCGCTGCGAGGAAGCTTAAGGAGCTTGAGGACGAAGGCCTCATCGAAAGAACGCTCACAAAGGACGGGCAGTTCATAGTGATCACGGAGAAGGGCAAAAAGATGCTCTACAGGGAGTATTTGGATTACAAGAAGATCTTCGAGGACGAAGGGGCTATAGTGATAAGGGGGAAGGTCTTCAGCGGGGTCGGGGAGGGGAGGTATTACGTCTCTTTGGAAGGCTATAGGAAGCAGTTCGTCGAGAAGTTGGGGTTCGATCCCTTCCCCGGCACGCTCAACCTTAGAATTCCAAAGGAACAGCTTTACTTCAGGAGGAGGCTGGATGAGGAGGACGGCATACTGATAGAGGGTTTCTCGACTCCAGACAGAACGTTCGGCGAAGTAAAGGCGTTCAGGTGTAAAGTTGGAGGAGTGGAGGGGGCTATAGTCATGCCGAAGAGAACCCACTACCCAGAAGACGTTTTGGAGGTTATAGCCCCCGTGAAGCTTAGGGACGTTCTCAAGCTTAAGGATGGTGATTACGTCGATGTGGAGGTGATCTTATGATTGAAGAGGCACTTAGGCAATTCAGAAAGGGTAAGCCCGTGCTCATATACGATTTCGACGATAGGGAAGGTGAGACTGACATAGCGATTCCGGCAATAGCGGTAACCCCGAAGGACGTTGCGATGATGAGGATCGACGGTGGAGGGCTAATATGCGTTGCCATCCATCCCGTAGCTGCGGAAAAGTTGGGCTTGCCTTTCATGCACGACGTTTTGAGGGTTGCGAGCGAAAAGATGCCAGAACTCGTCAAGGTATCGGACTTCGACATAAAATACGATTCGCGCTCCTCCTTCTCGCTCTGGGTGAATCACCGAAACACCTTTACCGGCATAACGGACAGGGATAGGGCTTTGACGATCAGGAGGATAGGGGAAGTTGTCGACTACGTGATGCTCAACGGAAAGAGGTTCGATTTTGGGAGTGAGTTCAGGAGCCCCGGTCACGTCGCTTTGCTCAGAGCAGCCGACGGCTTGGTTTACAACAGAGTTGGCCAGACTGAGCTAAGCGTGGCGCTTGCGGAGATGGCGGGAATAGCACCTGCGGTAGCTATCTGCGAGATGCTCGATGCTGAAAGCGGAAAAGCCCTTTCGAAGAAGAGGGCTAAGGAGTACGCGGAGGAGAAGGGGATCCCGTTCGTAGAGGGGAAAGACGTTGTGAAGTATTACAGGGAGTTCAAGGAGGTGAGGATGAACATATTCGAATGATCGAAAAATTTTTATTTTTACGTTTAACTCGTAGCTCATGTCTAAAATATTGTTTGCGTTAGTTTTGCTGATCCTATGCCCCAAGATACTCGAAGTCTGTCCGAATCCGAGCGATCCCAACGCCGAATACGTTAAGGTCGTTGCCAACAACACCACACTAAGCGACGGCGAGGGTAGCGTGTTTCTTAAGGGTAGCGGAGTTTTCTACGTCGCGAAGAATTCAACCGCATTCTTTAGAACCTTCGGATTCTATCCCGACTACGTCTTCGGTAGGGGAATGGCTCTATCCAACGAAGGTGAGGAAATATTTCTGATCGAGAACGGGAGAGTCGTGGATTCATTCTCGTGGAGGAACGCGAAGAGGGGTGAGATATATTTCAGGACTTCCGACGGATGGGATTACAGGTTTCAGGGATGGACGAACTACTCCCCCGTCTCAGATTACGTTTCCGGGAGGGTAATAGTTACTCCGGCGAATTTTAAACTGAAGGAAAAGGCGATCGTAGTTTCATACACCATAAACGATCCCGACACCGTTGATGCGAACTCGACGTTTTACTTGGACGCGAATCCGGTGGGTGGGGTTCCCGACGTGGAGATGCTTCTGCCCGACGCCCACTTTCTCAAGGCAGACTGTTACGGGCACTTTCACTGGAAGTTCGCCGTCGCCGGAGATAAGGTCGTAATAACCACGGAGAACTGGGGATGGAACAAGAGGGGTTATATCGTGGTCTTTAAAAGCCGTAAGATCTCATCATTTCTGAGGAGGGTTGTAGAGCACGATTCCGTTTACGAGGTTAAGCCCAAAAGGATTAGGAGGTCGGGATACCACCGATCCTACGGGTGTGGGATGGAGAAGGATTTCAGGGGGAGGGTTGAGGTTTTCGTTCTCCCAGACCGCGATCCCATCCCGAGATCGGTGAAGTCGGCGAAGAGGAGGTTGCTGATAGAAGCTCCTTACATCGAATACGGCCCCCTTCTCGACGCCATAGCAAAGGTTTCGAAGGGGGTTAAGGTGAAGGTGCTCGTATCGGACGAGAAAAGCGAGAAGTTGCTCGAAACGTTTGCGAGAATTAGGGGGCTGAACTTGAGCGTCCGTAGGATGAAAAATCTCCACGGAAAGATGATCGTCGTCGACGACGTTGCGATCGTAACTTCCGCCAACATGAACAGTTACGGGCTGAAGAGAAACAGGGAGATCGGAGTGATTATATACGACGAGAAGGTGGCGGAGTTTCTCGCAGGAGTGTTCGAGAAGGACTTCGGAGGGAAGAAAGATACCGAATACCTAATTCCGGCGATTTTGGCTACGATAATAGCCCTCGTACTTGCGCACAGGTGGTTTAAATAAAAAAGGGTTAGAATTCACCTCCTCCGAACTCCTCTCCGCCTTCACCGCCCTTCTCCTTTTCCTTCTCCAAGCCCTTCGCGGCGATGACGTCGTCGATTCTCAGTATCATCACCGCAACTTCCGTTGCGGATTCGATGGCGTGCTTCTTCACCCTCAGAGGCTCGAGGACACCCTTCTCCTTCATGTCCTCAACCTTACCCGTCTCAACGTTGACACCCGCATACTTGTTGCCCTTCTCGTGAGCCGCCTTGAGCTCCACGAGGACGTCGATCGGATCGAGTCCGGCGTTCTCCGCGAGGGTCTTGGGTATGATCTCCAACGCTGAGGCGAAGGCTTCGGCGGCGAGCTGCTCTCTCCCTCCGAGCGTCGGCGCCCACTCCTTTATCCTGAGGCTCATCTCTATCTCCGGAGCACCGGCTCCGGCAACCACCTTACCGTCCTCTATGGCACACGCAACGACTCTCACCGCATCCTCTATGCCCCTCGCGATCTCCTCAACGACGTGCTCCGTTCCACCCCTTACGAGTATCGTCACCGCCTTCGGGTTCTTGCAGCCCGTTACGAACACCATCTTCTCGTCACCAACCTTCCTCTCCTCCACGAGCTTAGCCTCTCCGAGATCCTCTGGCTTAACGTCTCTCAAGTCGGTGAGTATCTTAGCTCCGGTAGCTCTGGCGAGCTTCTCGATGTCGCTCTTCTTGACCCTCCTGACCGCCAATATACCCGCCTTAGCCAAGTAGTACTGGGCTAAGTCGTCGATACCCTTCTGGCAGAACACCACGTTCGCTCCAGCTTCGACGATCTTGTCCACCATCTCCTTTATCATCCTCTCCTCCTGCTCGATGAACTTCTGCATCATCTCCGGGTCGGTGATCCTAATCTTCGCATCGATTTCGGTCTCCTTAACCTCAAGCGCAGAGTTCAGCAGCAGTATCTTAGCGTTCTCCACTCTCTTCGGCATCGCCGGGTGAACGACCTCCTTGTCCAACACGATTCCATCTACGAGCTCCGTGTCTTCAACGGCACCGCCCTGCCTCTTCTCTATCTTTATGTGGTCGGTGTCCGCCACAACCTTGCCGTCGACCTCCTCCGCAATAGTCTTTACGGCCTTAACCGCTATTTCAGCGAGTTTGTCCAGAGCGACCTCAGCTCCCTTACCCGTCATAGCGGTCTTGGCTATCTTCTTCAGAATCTCGTCATCATCCCTGCTGACGGGGATCGCTATCTCGTCGAGAACCTCGATGGCCTTCCTCGCCGCCATCCTGTAACCGTTCGCGATTATCGTCGGGTGGATGTCTTGGTCGAGCAACTCCTCAGCCCTCTTGAGCAGTTCTCCAGCCAGAACGACTGCGGTGGTGGTTCCATCTCCAACCTCGTTGTCCTGAGCCTTCGCAACTTCAATGATCATCTTCGCAGCCGGATGCTCTACGTCGATCTCCTTGAGGATCGTAACTCCGTCGTTGGTGATTACGATGTCCCCCAAGCTGTCAACGAGCATCTTGTCCATACCTCTTGGGCCTAAAGTCGTTCTTACGGCCTCTGCGATAACTCTCGCAGCCATTATGTTCATCCTCTGCGCGTCCCTCCCCACAGTCCTCTGCGTCCCTTCCTTAAGGATCAGAACCGGAGTTCCCTGCAACGTCGCCATACATCACCACCTCGAATTTTTGTGGATCAGTAGGACTATATAAAACTTTCGCTACACGAGTTCGGTTTTGAAGAACTTCGCGACGATTTCCGAAAGAACGTCGAACTTGCCCGTGTAAAGGTGGTCGGTGTCGAGTATGGATATTCCCTTCGGTTCTGGAATGGCCTTGGCGATCTCCAAAGACCTCTTAAGGCTCACGAACTGATCCCTCTTGGCTATCACCACGAGCTTGGGAGAACCGCAATCGAACGGTATAGATTCCACGGGGGATATGAAGACCATCGCGTCCCCGCAGAGGTGCATGGCCACTGTGCTACCGAAGGAGTAACCCAAAACTCCCACCCTCGAATGCCTGTTCCTCAGCCAATCGAAGCACGTCCTCGCATCCTCCACCGCGCTATCGACGCTCCTGTAATCGAACCTCAGCGTGGATATTCCGTTCGCAACGAGCTTCCTGCTTATCCTCTCTAACCTCACGTCGTACATCGATCCCCCGTAGTCGGGATGGGGAGGGCACATCAAAACCGCCCCGTCCCCCGCCCTCCTGTATATAGTCCTCAACTCCATTCCAAACCACCCTATCAGGGTATCTCGTCCATCTCGTAGTCCTCCCAATCCCTCAGCCCGATGAGGATCTCGAACTCCTGTGGGGTAAGGATGGGAACTTTGAAGAGTTCGAAGTCGTCGTAGCTGATCCTCGGGCATGCGGTATTCACGAAGTATCCGTAGAGGAAGTTGGCCATCTTCTCGGGCGTGATCTCGTCCAAATATATTACGTCAACCCTCTTCCCAACCCCATCGGCCTTCTCCTTAAGTTCCATGGCGAGCCTAAGCCTCTTCTGCCCTATCTTCCTGCTGACGAGTATCGCCCCCTTCTCAGCCTCCATAGCCTTAGAAACGCTGAGCATCCTCCTCTTCAGGAAATCCTCCACTTCCACCTCTTCGAACTCCTTGTCGAGCGGGCTGAACCTGTAAACCTTTTTACCAGTATAGATCTTCGCACCTATCGGATGGAACAACCCGTCTCCGACGAATAGAACCGCCTCGGCCTTGGAATCTCTGAGCACGGTGTAGTTGCAACCCAACACCTGCCCGGGCATCTTAACCCTTCCGCTACCTTCCTTGAGTTCCACCTCGTAACCCCTCTCCTCCAAAACCTCCTTTACCTCCTCAAGCTTCCAAGCGTACTGGGCGGAAGCTATCAGAGCTATCCTCCTCTCTTCTATCTTAAGATGCCTGAATTCCCTCGGATCGTAGTCTATGAAGTAGGGAACGTAGATTACGTCCTTGAGATCGAATATTGGGGTGTGGGCGAAGTGTAGTAGAACGTCCACCTCCTTGAGCAAATCCAAATCAACGTCGCAAGCCCCGTAGCATCCCGAACCCGAAATTATGACTCTAAAGCCGTGAGATTCCAAAAACTTTGCGATCTCGTCGCACTTGTACTTCAAACCGTCGGGCAACTGAACGCCTACGAGCTTGGCTCCCTTCTCCTTCAGAGCTGGGACTATGTCGTCCAACCTTTCGAGCATCCGCCCTATTCCCTCCTCAAAAGAACGACCCTGCTTACGGCGGATTCGTCGGCCACCTCGTATCCAACGAGTTTCGCGAGTTCTTCCGCGAACTGCCTAACATCCTCGTGCTCGGGCATTGCATCGGGCGGGAGCCTAAGCCTCGAATATCCCAAATACATGTACGCCTTCGCCTCAACGAACGTCGGCTGAGCTTTATCGATCAGCGGGGCGAACTTCTCGGGATACATGTTGTATCCTCTTATCAGCGTTAGCCTTACGACCGTTCTGCAATCCTTCTCGCTCATTATCTTCAGCGACTGATTTATCCTATCCCAGTAATTCCTGTTCGGTCTGTTAAGCCTGAGATGGCTGTTCTCGTCGTATGCGGTTAGGCTTATGTAAAGCTGGGTCGGATCTATCGCCTCTATCATGTCTGGATTCGTTCCGTTCGAAACGACGAAGGTCGTGAAACCCCTCCTCTTGAACTCCTCAACGAGCTCTGGTAGATAGGGATAGAGCGTGGGCTCACCTATGAGGCTTATCGCCGCCTGATTCGGATGCTGGGCTTCTTCGAGCTTTTTTCTATCTACATCCGGATTCCCCCAGAACCCGCTCAAAAGCTTCCTCTGAGCCTTTATCGACTCCTCCACTATGAACTCCGGAGAGTCCCAGCCCTCTACCTTAGTGAGCAATTCGAGGGGGCGCCAGCAGTAAACGCAGTGCTGGTTACACATCAAAGCCGGCGTCATCTGAAGACAGCGATGGGATCTTATTCCGTAGAACTTCTGCTTGTAGCAAACACCTTCGTTCTTAAGCGACTTCTTGAGCCAGAAGCATGTCTTGACGGCGGAATGCCTACCCACGATCGCGTAACCCTTCAAATCCTTAAGAAGCTTCTTGGGAATCGCTGTCGTCATATCTAAGGGAAGTTGAGGGGAGAGTATATAACGTTTTCACAAGACCTCGTCGAGCGCGCTCAGGAAGAGGTCGTTCTCCTCCCTCCTCCCTACGCTCACCCTAACCGCAAAGGGACTGCAACCGACGAACCTCGAACAGTCCCTTACTATCACCCCCCTCTTCATGAGCTCCTCCACGAGTTCGCTCGCCCTCACGTTGGATTCGAAGAAGAGGAAGTTCGCCTCCGAAGGGTATACCTTCACCCTCCTCCCAAGTTCGGAATACAGCCTTTCCCTCTCCTCCCTTATCCTCTCAACGCACCTCCTCATGTGATCGATGTCGTCGAGAGCCGCCATGGCACATCTTATCGCAACCGAGGAAACGGGAAACGGTGTGCTGACCTTCATGTACGCCCTCTTAAGCTCGGAACTCATCACGGCGTATCCTATTCTCAAGTTGGCGAGACCGAACGCCTTCGAGAAAGTCCTCGCTATCACCACGTTCTCGTAATCAGAGAGGTCAAGCATGTCGGTGTTAGAAAACTCCGCATAGGCTTCGTCCACGAATACGAGAACGTCGAAGCTCTCCGCAATCTCCCTAACGACCTCCGGATCCTCGACGTTGCCTGTGGGATTGTTAGGGGAGCACACTACGACCATCTTCGTTCTATCGCTTATGGATCTCCTCACGCCCTCCAAGTCGATCTCGAAATTTTCCCTTCTGCGAACCCTAACGTCCCTCGCGTTCATAATGGCTGAGAGCGTGTGGTAGTAGGGGAACGAGGGGACGGGTATCACCACCTCGTCGAGCGGATCCACGAGCATCTTGAAAACGTTCTCGAGTATCCCATCTATTCCCGCACCGAGAACTATCCTCTCCTTCTCGACACCAAGATAGTCGGATATCCTCTCCGCCAGTTCCTCCATCTCCCCCGGACTCGGGTAAACGTGGAATCCGTCGAAGTTCGCGAGAACCTCCCTAACCTTCGGACTCGCGCCGTACGGGTTCTCGTTCGAAGCGAGCTTAACGACCCTCTTAAGCCCGTAGAGCCTCATCACCTCATCTACGCTCTTTCCCGGCACGTATTCCGGGACGTTCTTCAGGTGCTCCCTCAACCTCACCTTCTTACCTCCACCCTCAGTTCCTTCCAATCTCCATCCACCCCCTTCAAAGTGGAAACCAGAGCTTCGAGCACCTTTCCGAAAACGGATTGAACGTAGTTGTTAAGGGGCACCTCCCTCCCGTCCACCACCAACTTCACGCGCATGGGTAAAGGGGGATGGGAACGTTTAAATCCGTTGACGTATTTAGGACGTCCTAACAGGGTAAGGTTTAAGTAGTATCGCTTTAACTACTTGAAATTTGAACGTCATAATTAGTGTAATAATTAGGAGGCGGGCGGGAGGTATAGCGGATGGAGGTCGTCCCGACAGGGATACCGGGGTTCGACGAAGTCGTGGGAGGTGGGCTGAGGAGGGGATGGACTTATCTTCTCAAGGGAACGCCGGGGAGCGGAAAAACGATTTTCGGACTTCAATTTCTGATGGAGGGTGCGAGGAGAGGGGAAAAGTGTGCCTACATATCCTTTGACGAGACCGCGGAGGAGCTCAAAGCTCAGGCGGAAGGATTCGGGTGGGATCTGGAGGGCATATACGTAATTGACAAGGTGAAGGAGCTCGACGTCATAGGGGGAAATCTGATGTTCTACGACTTCGACTCCACGGCGGAAATAGTGAGCTTCGTGGAATCGATCACGAGGATAAGGGAACTCGAATCCGTCGACAGGGTTTTCATAGACGGCGTCGGGGCGTTGAGGGATCTGGCGAGGGATCCGGTAATCGTGAGGAGGATCCTGCTCTCCCTAACCTGCTTCCTGAATTCGATAAGGGCAACGACCCTGATGTCGTGCGACATGACGGAGGAGTTCGGGAGGGAGGTCATAAGTTACGTCACGAGCGGGGAGTTCGTCATAGAGAGGAGGGAGAGAGCCGACGGGAAGGTTCTCAGAATACTGCACGTCTTGAAGTACAGGGGAGGAAACGCCCACCTCGGGAGGCACTACTTCGACATAACCCCGAGGGGGATCGTCGTCTATCCCATAATCCCGATGCTGAAGGAGAGAAGGGAGGGCAGGAGGTTGCTCTCGACGGGGAACGAGGGGCTCGATTCGATGCTCGGAGGGGGAATATACGAGGGTTCGAGCGTGGTGATATCGGGAAAGAGCGGGGTTGGAAAGACGAGCACGTGCCTTCAGATTCTCAAGGAGAACGACGTCAGGGGAGACGTGGGCGTCCTGTACACGTTCGACGAAACTGAGGATCAGATTCTGGAGAGGTTCACGACGTTGTTCAACCACAGGCCGAGGAGGATGGTGGTCAGGGAGGTGGGCATGGACGTGAGCTTGGGGGAGTTCTACAGGACTCTGATGGAGGACGTCAAGAACGTTAAACCGAAGATCGTCGCGATCGATCCCGTCAACAATCTTAGATACGTTTCCCTAACCCAAGAGGAGTTGTTGAGGACGCTCAAGCTGATCAGAGATCAGCTGAAGGGTTTGGGAACTATCTTAATCTGCGTGGACGAAATTGCGGAGTCCTTAGGCGTTTTCAGATTCTCGAGCATGGGTTTAAGCCCCTACGCGGATTACATAATCTTGGGAAGGTTCGTGGAAATAGAGGGTGAGCTCGTGAAGACCGTATCGGTCGTCAAGAACAGGTTCGGGAATCACGAGAAAACCGTGAGGATATTGGAGATAGAGGAGGGGAGGGGGCTTAAGATAAGCGAACCGTTGAAGGATTACAGGGGAATTATGAAAGGGGTTATGAGTAAAATTAGTCCCGCCTCCCGGATTTGAACCGGGGACCCCGGGCTCTCTGCCCCCAGCCGCAGGGGGCCGGCGAACTACAGGCCCGCGCTCTGCCAGACTGAGCTAAGGCGGGAATCGATAGATTCTCGCCGCGTCGGTATAAAAAGCTTGTGCCAAAAATAGTAAAAATTAGGATTTAAGTATATTTACGTATTCTTCGTTTATCGACGCTTTCCCGCCGACGACGATCGCTACAAGAACGTTCACGGCCAAGCCGATCGTTCCCGCTATGGCCGGGTGGAAAACGATGGGAAATCCCAACTTCCCGCCGATCTGTTTGGCGAGCAGGGAGGTAACGATCGTTCCCGCCAGTATTCCGTAAAGGGCACCTCTTCCGTTGAGCCAAGCCCTCTCGGGATATATGGCCTGAAGAATCGCCGGAAGGAACTGCAACCCGCCTGCGCAGGCGATTGCGGTTATGTCGAATATCAGTCCGGGCTTTAGAACTGCAAGGTACCATCCGATGAACGCCCAAGTTAGGAGCAGAATTCTTCCCACGATTATGAGCTCCCTTTCGCTCGCGTTCCTCTTTATCCTCTGGTATATGTCCCTCGTCAGAATCAACGATGTCGCGCCCAAGAAGGAGTCGAGGGTGGACATCGCTGCCGCCGCCGCCCCTGCGAGCAAGAATCCTGCGAGGAGGGGGTTGGTGAAGTGGTAGATCATGTAGGCCATGACCGCATCCCTCGATCCGAAGCTCTTTATCAAGCTCGATATGAACCCCGCCTTCAGTCCCGGAGCTCCCGTGACGTTGAGCACTGCAGCGGCGAGCCCGACGAAGGCGGTGGGTATGTAGTAACTGCTGAGATAGATCGCCGTTCCGACGCTCGACCACTTTATCGTCCAAGTGTCCTTGGCGGCGTAGTACTTTATCCAGAGGTGCGGTAGAAGCATCAAACCGACGCCGTAAACCATTATACAGCTGAGCAGCATCTCCGGGCTCCAAGTCATGACGAGGAGCTTCGGGTTCACGCTCTTGACCGCGCTCATAAGCTCCGGTATGCCGTGGGGGAAGAACTTCAGGGTTATTATCACTCCAGCCAACCACACGCCCACGTACATCCAAACTCCCTGAAGGACGTCCGTCCAATAGGCCGCCCTAAGACCGCCGATCATCACGTACGTGGCGGCGACGAGCATCAGTATCAGGGAGGAAAGCTGGTAGGAAATGTGCCCTCCGCTCCCGATCGCGAGTATTATCCCCAATCCTATGGCCTGAACGACGATGTACGCTATTATGAAGAGAGCCATGACCACGGCGGTCAGAAACCTCAGAGCCTCGCTCTTGTAGAAGTCGGCCAAAAGATCAGCGGGGGTGACGAACCCCTTTGCCTTCCCTATCAGAAATACCCTGCTCCCGTAAACGTAACCCCAGACGCTAGCCGTTATGACCCAAGCCATCGCCGCGATCCAGAATGATATTCCAGTCGACGCGTAAACCGCGACGCTCGTCAGGAATGCGAAGGCGCTGTGATACGTGGAAGCTATGGCGAGAAAGACTACGATCAGCCCCGCCCTCCTGCTGAGAACGAAGAAGTCCTCCAAGCTCCTCCTGAAGACCCTGTTGGCCACGACTCCTATCCCTATACATACGGCACAATACACGACCACTATGGCCGTGGTAATCTCCCAAGTCTCCAAGCCCCTTCACCTCCAAACCGCCGTCGCGACGACCAAGGCTATTCCGAACGCCCACACGAGCAGGGAGTAGAAGTAAACGAAGCTCAGTCCGAAGATCATGGGCTCTATCCTGTTAACTGCGTAGACCCCGAAGACGAGGAGGTAGAAGACGGCGTAGAGGATCGCCAACCTCACGGAATCACCTCCTTTCCGTCCTCCAAGTCCCTCCTTATCAATTCAGCATCCCTCTCCCTCCAATCTCCGTATCCCCCTCCACCGGGGGTGTTGACGACGAGAACGTCGCCCTTCTTCAACCTAACGGTATCCTTACCGCTTAAATCCGTCCTTTTACCGTCTCTAATCACGTAGTGCTCCCCCCTCATACCGTCCTCCCCGCCCTTCAAACCCCAAGGTGCGACCCTAACCCTGTCGGCTATTATCGACACCGTAGCGTCGCTGAGGAGTTTGTATATCCTTCTTATCCCCAACCCGCCTCTGAACCTACCCTTCCCGCCGGAATTCTCCCTCAACGAGTATTCGAGGATCAGTATCGGATACTCCCTCTCTATGACCTCCACGGGCGTGTTCATCGTGTTCGTCATGTTCACGTGAACGCCGTCGACGCCATCCCCGTTCGGCCTCGCACCGCTCCCTCCTCCGATCGTTTCGTAGAACGCCCACCCCTCGCCACCGATTATGACGTTGTTCATGCTTCCGTGCGATGCGGCTGGAATTTCGAACCTCGAGGCCAAGGCCTTGAATATGGCGTCCACGATTCTCTGAGAAGTTTCGACGTTTCCCGCAGACACGGGGGCGGGTTTTACTGGATTGACGAGCGATCCCTTTGGAGCGAGGATCTTAACGGCCTTGAGGAATCCGTAGTTCATAGGAAGTTGGGGATCGATTACGGCCTTAAGAGCGAAGGACGTGGACGCGACCGTAACCCCGAATACCGCGTTCAGCGGCACGTCCACCTGTTCGTGAGTTCCGGAGAAGTCCACCACCATCCCGTCCCCCTTCAGGGAAATACTAACCGTTATGTTGAGAAGATCGTCTCCCCACTCGACGTAATCCTCCCCCACTTCATCGAAGTCCTCCATACCCTCCATCTTCCTTCTCACGTACCGTTCCGTGTAGTCTATCGCCCATTCCCACGCCTTCCTGACCTCCTCCACACCGTATCTCTCAACGAGCTCCTTCACCCTCCTCACGCCGACGTTGAGAGACGCGATCTGAGCCTTCAGGTCACCAAGCGTATATTTTGGGACTCTAACGTTCTCGAGAATCATCTTCAGCACGTCCTCACCGAACCTGACCGGAGGTATAACCAACCCTTCCGCGAACAGATCCCTCGCGTCCATGCTCATGCTTCCCGGCGCCATACCGCCCACGTCGACGTGATGAGCTTTGTTAACGACGTATCCCAGAAGCTCGCCTTCGTGGTATACGGGTTCGATCATGGTCACGTCGTTCAGATGGGTTCCCGCAACGTAGGGGTCGTTCGTTATCGCCACCTCCCCCTCGTCCAAGTCCACCTCCTCAACGATCCTCTTAGCCCCAACCGCCAAGCTACCCAAGTGCACGGGGATGTGCTCGGCCTGAGCCACGAGCTCTCCGGTTTCGGAAACTATCGCACAACTGAAGTCCATCCTGTCCTTTATGTTCGGAGAATAGGCGGTGTTCCTAAGCACTATACCCATCTCCTCGGCGATGTATTCCGTCGAACACCTTATTACGTCGTATCCTATCATCCGACCACCCTCAAACACATCCAACGATCGACGAAGGCCGAAAAGTTGGGGGGTATCAAAGCAGTTGAGTCGTAGCTCTCAACTACAGCCGGCCCTTCGAATCTCGCCCCCGGCTTCAGCTTCTCCCTCGAAAATATCGGGGTTTCGATCCAATCCCCGAAGAATACTTCCCTGTAAGAGTCGGGTTTCGGCTCATACTCCTCCTCCCTTCCCTCCCTCAGCCTCGGCTTCTCGAACTCGCCCATCACCGTGACCCTCAGGTTAACCACCTCCACGTCGTCGTCCATTCTGAAACCGTATAAGGCCTCGTGCTTTTCGTGGAACGCCTCTATGCTCCTTTCCAGTCCCATCCAAGGAACGTTGAGCTCGTAAGATTGTCCCCTGTAGCGAACGTCCAGAGACCTTATCACCCTGACGTTCTTCCCCACGACCTCCTCCATCGCCTCCCTACGTAACCTCTCGAACTCCTCCTCCATCTCCTCCTCCTTCAGATCCCTCAGCCATCCCCTAACCCTGTCCACCCTGAAGTCCGTTAGTAGCAACCCGTAGGCCGAGAAAACTCCGGCTTTGGGTGGAATCACTACGGATCTAACTCCGAGCTCTTCCCCGAGTTCAACACCATGCAACGGCCCCGCTCCTCCGAAGACGAACATGGTGAAGTCCTTGGGGTCGTGCCCCCTCTCCACGGTAACCATCCTAAGCGCTTTGGCCATGACAGTGTTGGCCATCCTTATTATTCCGTGAGCGACCTCCACCACGTCCATTCCGAGAGCGTCGGCGAGCCTACCTATGGCCTTCTCCGCCAGATCCTTCCTCAACCTCATCCCGCTTCCGAGCTTTTCCCCAATCCTCCCGAGCACGAGGTTCGCATCGGTAACCGTCGCCCTGTCACTCTTCCCGTAGCAAGCCGGTCCGGGATCCGCACCGGCGCTCATTGGTCCTACCCTCAACGCCCCACCCTCGTCCACCCACGCCACCGTTCCCCCTCCGGCGCTCACCTCCGCGAGGTCGACGAACGGAAACCTTACGGGATACCCGGATCCCTTCACGATCCTCCCAGCGTGCACCTTCCCCCCAACTTCGTACTCGGTCGTGACCGTAGGCTCGTGATCGATTATCGTCGAAGCTTTGGCGGTTGTGCCTCCCATATCGAATCCTATCGCCCTCCTATCCCCCGTCAGCCTCGAAAAGTAAGCGACCGCAACCGCACCGGCCGAAGGTCCCGACTCTATGAACATCGCCGGCTTTTTAACCGCACACTCCACGCTCGCGAGCCCTCCGCTGCTCTGCATTACGTAGAACGCTCCCCTAAATCCCATCCTCCTCAGAGAACTCAGCAGATCGTTCAGGTATCTTCCCATCATCGGTCTAAGGTATGCGTTTACCACCGCAGTCGAGGTTCTCTCGAACTCCTTGTGCTCGGGATCGATTTCGTGAGACGTCACCACGTCAGCGTCGCACAATCTTTCAATGATCTCCTTAGCTTTCTCCTCGTGAACGGGATTCACGTAGCTGTTTATGAAGGATATCACTATTACCTCGTAACCCTTGAGCCTTTCGGCGAGTTCGACCAAATCTTCCTCCCTGAGCGGAACCAAAATCCTCCCCTTAGCGTCTATCCTCTCCTCAACCTCGAACCTGTCCCTCCTCCTTACGAGGGGCTTGGGCTTTTCGAAGAACAGGTCGTAGAGGTCGGGTCTCCTCTGCCTTCCTATCTCGAGCACGTCCCTGAAACCTTTTGTTGTTACGAGCGCTATTTTGGGAGGTGTGAGGTGCTCCTGCCCCAGAAACATGTTGGTGCCGAGCGTAGTTGCGTGAACTATAACCTCTATTTTCCCAACTTCCAAACCTCTCAGAGCGTTTAGAACGCCATCTGCAGGTTTTTTCGGAGTTGTCGGAACCTTTACGACCCTGAAATCCTTACCGTCGAAACACACGAGGTCTGTGAACGTTCCTCCAACGTCTATGCCCACGATCATTTGTCCGCGATCCGTTCAGTGCCTTATAAGTTCATCGATTCTGTCCCCCACCACCGCTATCCAGTCGATCTTTCCCGGCCTGAACCTCCTCCTAACCTCCTCGTCACCCGATACTATCCCGTCGACTATCTTCGCGACCTCCTTGGGGCTCAAGTCGGTCGTGTCTATTTCGTAAACTTCCTTACCGGTTTCGAGAGCTTCGACGAGGATCGAATCGATCAACTCGGCCTCGACGTTTTCGAGAACCTTCTCCTCGCTCCACCCCTTCCCCTCCAACCTCTCCTTCAGAACTATGGGGTTGCAGCGCAGAACTACGATGAGGTCGGGGGAGAGAAGGTGGGATAGATGACCCTCGAGTACGACCCTCCCCTCCAAAACCTCCCTAACCCTCTCGGCCAAAGCGTCCACGTCCACGACCTTACAACCCTCCTCCTCCCCCAATATGCAACCCAGTTCTTCGGCGAGATCGTTTACCGATAAAACCCTGTAACCCATCTTCCGCAGTTCCTCGGCCGTAGAGGTCTTTCCCGTCCCGGGAGTTCCGGTTAGGGCTATGACCTCAGAAACGGGTGGAGTCATCATCGATCAGCTCGCCCTCGTTTCATCATCGGCCTAAAGGGTGTGTCTGATCTGTATATATGCTTTGTCGGATGGGCAAAGCTTAAATAACGTCGATAGGATCGTGCCTATCGAATGAAAGGGACGCTCATACCGCGGAAGGTCTTCTTCACTTCGGGAGTCGGGATACACGAGGATCCGCTCGTGTCCTTCGAGTTAGCGCTTAGGGATGCGGGGATAGAGAAGTTCAACTTGGTCTACGTGAGCAGCATATACCCGCCGGGGTGCGAGATGGTGGAGAGGGAGGAGGGGCTCAAGCACCTCAGCCCGGGGCAGATAGTGTTCTGCGTCATGGCGAAGATGACGAGCAACGAGGCGGGGAAGACGATATACGCGAGCATAGGCGTGGCCATCCCGGAGGACGAAAGCCTGAACGGATACCTAACGGAATACTACGGATACTGCAACGAAAACGAGGACGTCGGGAGGTACGCGGAGGAGAAGGCTGAGTACATGCTGAAAACGGCCTTCGGCATAGAGCCCGCCAAGAGGTTCAACGTAACGAGGAAGGCGAGGGTGGAGGAGGGCAAATATACCACAGTGGTGGCGACTGCGGTTTTCATTCTGTGACCTCCCTCGTAACCCTCTCTATGTCCATTTTCGCAACGTATCTGATTCCGGGTAGGAGGGATACGAGCAGAACGGAGGTAATAGTCAAAACCGTGATCACGTAGCTCGTCGGATATATTACGAACGGCATGTTGAACAGCTCGCTCTTGTAGGTCATCTTGAAAACCTCCACCGTCAGAATCCCGAGGGGAATTCCGATCCCTATCCCCATCACACCGATCGCGAGGGTTTCTATCAGAAGGATCCTCGCCACCTCCCCGACGGTGTATCCGAGCATTCTCAGGGTTGCGATCTCCCTCCTCCTTTCGAGCAGGTTCACCGTAGTCGTGTTGAAAACCTCAGCGAACGCGAGAGAGGAGCCGAACGCGACGGAGAAAACGAAGAAATCTTTCATCATGCTCATCATCTCTTCTACCGCCCTCCTCATCCTGTCCAACGATACCACGTCCCCGAACCTCTTCAACTCGTTCTCGTTCCCTCCCTTGACTATCACCCAGTTGGGCTCGAATCCCAACCTTTCGAGTTCCTTAAGGTCGGCGTAGCACGATGGAACGAGGGGTTGTGGTATTATTTCGGAAACCCTAACGTCCATCTCCCCCTTCTCCGTAATCACGTGAACGACTTCACCCTCGGCAATTCCGAGTTCGTCTGCGATCTTCTTCGGTATCGCTATACCCTCGGGCGGCGGGAAGTGCCTCTTACCGTTTAGGTCGTATACGTTGTAGAGATCCTGTCCCGGCGGTATCCCTATGAGGTTCGTGGTCTTGGTAACTCCGTTTCTGCTGAAAGTTATCCAAGTTTCCACAACGGGATAAGCCTCCCGAACGTCCTTAAGGGCTCTTATCTTCGCGACGTTCGAACACGCCACCTCGTAATCGAACCTTTGGATCTTATCGAACTGAATGTGCATCATCTCGTTGACCGAATCGACGAACGAAAGCGACGTTAGGATCAGCACTACGCCCATACCAACCCCAATAACGGTGTAAGCCGTTCTCTTCGGATTCCTCAGCAGGTTGTTTACTGCGAGCTTCACTGGGAGGGGTAGGTTCAGCTTTAACCTAATCGGCGCCTCCACCCTAATCCCCTTCATGGCAACAGCCGGCTCTATCTCGGCAATCCTCTTGGCGGTCGAAACACCCGCCGCGAGCGGAGTCAGTATTCCGGCGAGCGTGGACGCGAGCAGAACTTCCCGGTAAATCTTTGAGACGTGGTAGGGGAGGTTAAGCACATCGACGTAGGAGGAGGTCATCCAAGAGGATATCCAGTATCCTGTGAATACCCCGAAAACAGTTCCCAACACGCCGACAATCACCGCGTAGGCCATGTAATGCAATACGACGCTCCTTTTCGAGTATCCCAACGCTCTCAGAACTGCTATTATTCCCGTCTGCTCCATGACTATTCTCGAAAGAAGGACGTAAACGGCCAAAGCCGCTATGAACAGGAGCATCGAAGGAAACATCAGGGCGATCTCCCTAAACCCCTGAAGATCCATTCTAAGAAGTTTATAGCTCGGCTGATCCTTTCTCTCGTAACCGTCCCTTATCCCGTACGGCTTGAATATGGCCTCCACCCTGTTCAGAATCTCCTTCGGATTTCCCCACACGGTAACGTGAACCTCCGTTATCTTCCCCTTTAGCCCCGTTATCTCCTCCATCTTTCGGTAAGGAACGAACAGAACTCCGAAGTCCTTTGGTGAAGTTAAAACGTTTCCCCTTTCGGCTATTAGAACGTATTCGGGGTTGTACGAAGTTCCGGAAACCCTGAAGGAATAAACCTTCCCGTTAACTCGAACGTGAATAACCTGTCCCACGCATATCCCGTTAAGATCGGCGAACTTCTTCAGCACGAGCACCTCGTTTCCCTTCGGATACAACCCATCTACGATGTAAACCGAGTCCACCTCGGAGTTCTTCTCCGGTATTGAAACGAGCTTAACGTTCACCGTTCTTCCTTCCAAATCCATGGTTCCGTACGCCGTGAGTCTTCCAACGACGGCCTTCACTCCGGGAATCTCCTTCACCCTGTTGAGGAGGGACATCGGAGCGGGGTTGAACTCTACCCCCAGATCCTCGAAGTTCGTCTGGTTGTAGAACTTCCTGTAGGTGGCCTCTATATTCAGATAGGACGAATAAAGGCCTCCGAATAGGGATATTCCCAAGAATACGAGGAAGGTGACGGCGAGGAACTGCCACTTCCGAGCTTTGAAGTCCCTCAGAACCTTCAAAAGCAGAGTCCTCATCACCAACTCAACTCCTCAGGCTCGAGGGGGTTCGGATTCACCTCCTCCCTCACAACTTTCCCGTCCCTGAAGTGTATCACCCTGTCCGCCATCTTGGCTATGACTGCGTTGTGGGTAACGAGGACGAAAGTCCTGCCCTCCTCCCTGTTTATGTCCCTCATGACCCTCAGAACCCTCTTACCGGTTTCGAAGTCCAAGTTTCCCGTTGGCTCGTCGCAGAGTATAAGGTCGGGATTCTTAACGAGTGCCCTCGCTATAGCGACCCTCTGCTGTTCCCCTCCGCTCATCTCAGCCGGAAGGTGATCCGCACGATGCTTCAATCCCACGATTTCGAGAACCTCCTCAACATCCCTCGGATCCTCGACGAGCTCCGCCGCAAGCTGAACGTTTTCCTTGGCCGTCAAAGTGGGGATGAGGTTGAAGAACTGGAAGACGAAGCCTACGTGCCTCCTTCGGAACATCGTAAGTTCCCTATCGTCGAGCTTCGATACGTCCTCCCCCCTAAACAGCACCCTCCCCCTCGTAGGCCTGTCTATCCCTCCTGCCATGTTGAGCATAGTCGTCTTTCCGCTCCCCGACGGCCCGAGCACGACCACGAACTCGCCCTCCACGACGCTTAGGTTCACTCCCCTCAACGCCTTAACCTCAACCTTCCCCAACCTGTAGATCTTCCAGACGTCCTCGAACCTCAGGATCTCCTCCATAGCCAGAATCCCACTCCGATCAGTATCACCAAGACCAACGCTACAATCGGAACGTTGTTTTGGGATGGAAACACGTAGAGCGTGAAGTTCTCGTACTCCACGTGCTCCTTCAGAGTAGGGTCGAGGTACGTTACTACCGCCCTGACCACGAACCTCCCGTGACCCTCCGCCTTGAGGACGAAAGTGGACGTGGCGGAATCTCCGCTTGCGAGCGTTCCTACGAAGTACGTGTCCCTGCCCACCAACCCCCGCGGAAGCTCGAGTTTGATCTTCACGCCTTTTGCGACCTCCTTCCCGCTGTTCTCAACCGCCAAGTTCAGCGTGAATGTCTCTCCCTCCACCAGCCTGTTTGGTATCGTGTAAACTCCCGATACGTCTATCCTCATCGGTTCGAGGGGGAATACGTATATCGGGATTTCGTAGCGCCATTCGTATCCATCGCACGACATCTCCACCCCCACCGTTCTGTTTCCCGTCACGTTTCTTCCCACCTTCAAATGGAAGCTCGCCTCACGGCTTTCACCCCTACCTATCTCCCCCAAGTAGGCGACCGAGTCCCCGCTGAAACCCTCAGGAAGCTTCAGCCTTACAACCACGTTCCTCGCCTCCTTCTTCCCCACGTTCTCCACGGTCAGCTTTAGGGTGAAGTTTTCGTCCGGATACACTTTGGGAACGACGACGTGGGGAACGAGCTCGGGCTTTCCCGTTATCGTGATCGTGAACGGGATGGTGTAGCGGTAAGTGTTCCCGTATGGATCCGTGCACTTCACGAGCAGTTCCACCCCCTTCTCCCCGACGCTCGCGTTCTCATCTACGAACACGGTGAAGTTCAGAACCTTAACGTCCCCTCCCCTCCACAACCCGTAGAACCTCTCGGAATCCTTCGCCCTAACTCCTTCGAGCCCTATCCTTACGTTCTTAGCGTCTCCCCCCACGTTCTCGACCTTTAGCGTGATCGTCCCCCTCTCTCCCGGCTCCACGCAACCCCTTACGTCCTTTATTTCGAACTCGGGCTTGTCCAGAACGGTTATCTGCTTAACGCACCTCAAATACTCGCTCCCGTTGCTCTCCGTCGTGTAGCTCAGAAATACCTCGAGCCCGTACGTTCCAGCCCTGTCCACGTGAACCTTGAATTCGGTCGAAACGTTGCCCGTAAAATCGCCCAAACTCACCGATCCATCTATCAGACCGGTAAGCATCATGTTGGCGTTTTTGACGGGATAAGGAGAGCTAACTTCCACCACGACTACGAAATCGCCCACGCTCGGTTTAGCAGGAATCGTACGGACGTTCACGCTCATCGCGTTCGCACATCCCACGATCAGAATTAAGGACAAAAGGACGAGCTCAACCCTCATCCTTCAGCCCCCTCATCGCCTTGAGAAGCAGATCCCTGTAGAGATCGAGATCGACGTCCATGTACATGGAATACATCGCGATACCGTCCATGAAGGCGTGGAGAAGAACGGCCATCTCCTTCGGATTTTCGAAACCCTCCCTTTCGAGAACCCTCGCAACCCTATCGAAAGATCTCTTCCTCAACTCCTCTATGAACTTCGGATCCGTTTTGCTGAGGTTGTCGAGTATCGTGTACGTCATCCTCGCCAAACCGGGATACCTCTTCATGAGCTCGAACCTCCTCTTCACGGCGCTTTCCAAATCGTTCTCTTCCTTCCAAGGGGAAAACTTCCTTATCACGTAAGCGATCAACTCCTTTTCGAGCCCGCACTTGTTCTTGAAGTAATAGAATATCGTGCTCTTCGAAACCCCAGCCTCCTCGGCGACCTCATGAACGGTCGCCCTCGGATTCCTCAAATAAACCCTGAAAGCGGCTTCAAGCAGATCCTCCTTCCTCATGTATCTGACTGGTCGGTCGAACTAATTAAGCTTTGCCGAAAAAAACGAAAAAGTGATGAAGGGGTAGGGGGAAGATTCGATTATGGTCAAGGCGATAATCCTGTGCTGTGACAACATTAGGGATCGTTTCTGCATCGGTTGTGAGAGGTGCCTAACGGCGGCGAGGGAGAGGAAGGGCAACTTCGAGAAGTTCGACAAGGTGGAGATAGTCGGAATAGTCAGCTGCGGTGGTTGCCCGGGTTACGTGATTCCGAAGCTGAAGCTGTTCAACAAGTGGATCGATGGCTTTGACGATTACGAGGTCGTCTTCATAGGAAATTGCATAAGGCTATCGTCGACGATTGGCAAGTGTCCGCTGAACGTCGATGAGCTCGCGAAACTGATAAAGGAGAAGTTTAATAAGGAAGTGGTCATAGGCACGCATCCATGGTAGACTTGGCGAAGAAGAGGAAGGCAATCCTAAAGGATTGGTTGAACTATTTTTTGGACAGGTATCCCATAAAACCTCCTTTCGAGATTACCGATTTTTTGGAGGAGTGTCTGGGAGGGATATTGGACAAGCTCATCGAATTCTACTACGGCGGTAACCTCAAGGGCGTCGAGGAACCCTTGGACAACCTGATGAGGTATCTGGCAAGCGACACCAAGCTTTCGGCGGGGGGGAGCATGGCGTCCATATTCTACCTCAAGAAGATATTTCTCGACAGGTTTCCGGACATGAGCAGGGAGGAATTCATCAGGCTCAGCGAGGTCGTGGACGTTCTGGCGTGCAAGGCCTTCGACGCCTTCATGCACTCGAGGGAGAAGCTCATAGAGTTGAAGTACAAGGAGAAGGAGTACTGGCTGAGGATGGAGATGAAGGCCTACGAGTTCTGCATGAAGAAGTGCCCGTTCGTACAGAAGGCGAGGGAACTCGGCTTGGAGCCTTGGGATCTTCCGATGGAGGAGTTGGAGAAGCTAATGAAGGAAGGATCCGATGAGAAGTGAGATGTAAACTATCCCCAGCGTCATGCTCGCGAGCTTGTACATAGCCCTCGCGTCCATCCTGCTCGGAGATTTGGCGAACCTTATGGCCTTGCAGAGGAAGTAACCTGTGATCAGCATGGCCATCGCCAAGCATACGGGATTCAGGTTGGCCACGATGTATAGCGATGGAATGAGGAACATCATAAGCACGGTGCTCAACACTATCGCCCACGAAGCCTTTTCCATTCCAACGACGAGCGGAAACATCGGTATTCCGGCGTTCCTGTAATCCTCCTCGTAGTGCATCGTTATGTACCATATGTGCGCGGGAATCCAGAGGAGAACTATCGTGGCGAGTATTATCCCTCCCAAGAAATCCGAACCCTTCACCGCAACCCAACCAGCTAAGGCGGGCATCGCTCCCGCAAAACCGCCCAAGACTATGGAGTAAGGACTCTTCCTCTTCAACATTATCGTATATATTATTATATCGAAGAAAAGACCCAAGAAGAGGACGATCGCAAGATATACGTTGACTATGAATCCCAAGAGAAGGCCGAGGGTGAAGAGGGTGGAACCGTAAATCGCACATCCCTTGGGGCTCAACCTTCCCGATGGAACCGGTCTTTCCTTGGTTCTGCACATCAACGCGTCTATGTCGCTGTCCAGCCACATGTTCAGAGCGGTGGTTCCGGCTATAGCCAACGTCGTCGCGACGCAAGTGATTGCGAACCGTCCGAGGTGTATGACGTTGCCCGATGCTATGAGGTAAGAAACTACGCACGTTACCATGAGTAGCATGGTCTGTTTGGGCTTTATCACCTCGGCGAAGGCCTTCAGTTCCGGCACGGAGGGCGTTTGAACTTCAAGATAGATCAAGGTTTCGATTAAATCCTCCTTCCCCTCACCCTTTCCATGTCGAACTTCGCCTTCTCGCTGACGTGCATCACCGCAAGAGTTCCAGCCATGACGGGATCGCTTACGACCAAATCCGAAACCTTGGGCACGCTACCGAACATGTTGAGGGATATGACGGGGATCCCCCTCTTCCTGAGCTTCTTTACCTCCTCCGCAATCTTCCCGCCCATAAGACCACCGGCCAAGACCAAAACCTCCGCCCTGTGCAACCTCGCCACCGCCCTAACCGCTTCGGCCAACTCCTCCTCCCCGACTATCGGCATCGTATCCACACTGATGCGCTCCCCCCTAAGATTGTGCCTGTCCGCTTCGCTTATAGCTCCGAGCGCCACTTGGGATACCAAAGCCCCTCCGCCGAATATTAGCACCCTCTTACCGAAAACCTGCTCGAACGGCTTCTCCTCCTCAACCTCCAAGACCGTTTCGAGTTTACCTATCTCATCGAGCATGGCCTCGAAATCCCCTCCTTCGATTTCCAAGTAAATTAGGGCGTTTCCGGCATGCTCGCCGTGCTTTATTATGAAGGTCTGGGCGTAAGTGATGTTTCCACCGTGCTCCGCAACTATGCTCGTCACGTCCCTGAGCACGCCTATCTCGTTCTTCGCTATCACTTGTATGGCCTTCAGCATAGCCTAAACCGTTCGACGTTCGGAATTTTAAACTTATGCGAACTTTAGGCCTGCCTAAAATTTAAATACCGCCCCGGCTTATTCGGTTTCATGAGAATAGCTGTTTCCACGACGAACGGAGGGCTCGAAGACAAGGTTTCCGAAGTCTTCGGCAGGGCGGTGAGTTTCACGATAGTCGATGTCGAGAACGGGGAGATAAAGAACGTGGAGGTAGTGAGGAACGATTATGCTGTCAGAGGTGGAGGGGCGGGAATAGCTGTTTCGCAGTTTTTAGCCGACAAGGGCGTGGAGGTAGTTTTGACGGGAAACGTCGGGCCGAACGCTCTCTCCGTTTTAAATTCGGCGGGAATAAAGGTTTACAGGGCTGGGGGAATGAAAGTCAGGGAGGCGGTAGAGAAGTTCCTGAAGGGAGAGCTCGAGCAGATCCTCGTTCCGGGCGATCCGAAGTTCGGTAGGCACAGGAGGTCGGTATGAGGATTGCAGTAGCTTCGGGCAAAGGCGGGACGGGAAAGACGACCGTAGCTGTGAATTTGGCCTACTTCAACGGCATAGACCTATTCGATTTGGATGTTGAGGAGCCAAACGATCACATCTTCGTAAAGGGCGAAAGCAGGGAGGAGACGGTTTACAGAAAGGTTCCGAGGATAGATGAAGAGAAGTGCGACTTCTGCGGGATCTGCAGGGAAGTTTGCGAATACAACGCGATAGTAGTGCTAAAGGACAAAGCCTATACGTTCCCTGAACTCTGCCACAGCTGTGGAGCTTGCTCGTACTTCTGTCCGAGAAATGCGATTGAAGAGGTCGACAAGCCGATTGGAAAGGTCGTGGAGATTAGCTCCGACATAAAGCTGACTTACGGCGTTCTCGAGATTGGCGAGGCCATGCCAACCCCGCTTATGAGGGAGGTAAAGAAGAGGATGGGGAAGAGGGCGATAATCGACTGCCCTCCCGGAACGTCGTGCCCCTTCGTAGAGAGCGTTTTAGATGCTGACGTCTGCATACTCGTATGCGAGCCTACTCCTTTCAGCTACCACGATCTCAAGCTCGCGATGGAGGTCATGAAGAAGCTCGACAAGAAGTTCGGAGTGGTCATAAACAAACATGGCCTTCCATTCGACGTTGAAAGCAAGATTCAGGCACCGATATTGGGCAAGATCCCGTTCAGCAGGAGCATAGCTGAGAAATATTCAAAAGGAGAGCTGCTGTTCGATTACGAGGATCTCTTCAGGGAGATCTACGATAGGGCGGTGTCGCTATGAAGCAGGTTACGGTTATAAGCGGTAAGGGAGGAGCTGGGAAGACGACGGTTACGGCGATGTTCGCCACCCTCGCAAACGCAGTCGTAGCGGATTGCGACGTCGATGCCCCGAACCTCCACATTCTGCTGAAACCCGAAGTAATAGAGACCATTCCGTTCGAGGGGATGAAAAAGGCCAGAATAGTCGAAGAGAAGTGCAGTCGGTGCGGGCTGTGCGAGGAGCTCTGCAGGTTCGATGCGATAAAGGATTTCAAAGTCGATGAGATAAGGTGCGAGGGCTGTGGATTTTGCTACAGAGCTTGCCCAGAGAAAGCCATAGAGATGGTCGCGGAGAAGAGGGGAGAGATATACATCACGAAGACCGAATTCGGTGACTTCGTTTACGCTCTGCTGTATCCGGGAGAGGAAAACAGCGGGAAGCTCGTCAACGAGGTTAGGAATATCGCGAAGAAAATCGCTAAGGAAAATGGGATTGATCTGCTCATCTTGGACGGGGCGGCGGGGATAGGTTGTCCGGTCATAGCTTCTCTTGCAGGGGCGAGCGTAGCTTTGGTCGTCGCCGAACCGACGCTTTCGGGCTTGAACGACATGGTCAGAGTAATTGAACTCGCAAGGCACTTCAAGATCGAACCGCTCGTTGCGATAAATAAATTCGATCTTAATTTGGATATTACATCCAAAATTGAAGAGTTCTGTAGAAGCAACAACATTGAAATAGTCGGAAGGATTCCGTTCGATGAGGACTTGCCGAAGCAGATAGCCCAGCTGAAGCTTCCCTTCGAGGGTAAGGCTGGGGAGGAGATCATTAGAATTTGGAAAAACTTGGAGGAGGGATGGTTATGATGAAGCAGAGGGTCACGGATGAGGACATCAAGAAGAGGCTCGAGAAGGTGAAGTGCAAGCTTGCGATAATGAGCGGGAAGGGTGGCGTGGGCAAGAGCACCGTAACCTCTCTGCTCGCGATACACTTCGCCAAGAAGGGGCACAGCGTTGGGATCTTCGATGCCGACTTCTTGGGGCCGAGCATTCCCAAGATATTCGGAGTGGAGAAGAAAAGACCTGTGCTGAGAGAGGACGGCATAGAGCCCGTTTACAGCGACAGATACGGAATAAGGATAATGTCGATCCAGTTCTTCCTGCCATCGAGGGAGTCTCCGGTCATATGGAGGGGGCCGTTAATCGCGGGGGTAATGAGGGACTTCTTGGGAAGAACGAACTGGGGCGAGCTCGACTATCTGCTATTCGACCTCCCACCCGGAACAGGAGACGCTCCGCTCACCGTTCTTCAGGAGGTCAAGCCCGAGGGCGTCGTCGTAGTGACAGCTCCGCAGGATCTCACGGCGATGATCGTAGAGAAGTCGATAAAGATGGCCGAAAGCCTTGAGACCGCGGTCGTTGGGCTTGTGGAGAACATGAGCTACTACGAATGTCCCCAGTGCGGGCACAGAGAATACATCTTCGGGAAGGGGAAGGGAGGGGAGCTGTCGGCCAAGTATAGGATACCGTTCTTCGTCGAAATCCCGATCGATCCCAACCTGACGAAGCTCGCCGACATGGGAAAGATAGAGGCCTACGAGACTGACTTCTTCGAGTTCTTCGAGTTGTAGCCGAAGAGGAAGAAGTGGCACTCGTAAGCGTCGATCGATTCGAACTCGAAGCAATCGAACAGATCCCTCACGATTTTCTCATCTATTCTCTCGTTCTTCGGAGGCCCGAACTCGCAGTCCTTCTTCCAATCTATGACCGCCAAAGTCCTCGCGTGCTCGCAGCACCAGTCCGCGTACTCCTCCCTGCACTCTATTTCGTGAAGGGAGTCGGCGAAGAGGACGAAGTCCACCTCGAAATCTATCTTGGGCGGTCTCTCCGATATTATTATTCCGACGTTCTTCAAACCCTTCGAGGCCAAAATCCTCGCCATCTCCAAACTCACGTCCACCGCGTAAACCCTCTTGAAAATCTTCGCGAGATGGACGGTGAAGTAACCCGTCCCCGCCCCGATGTCGAAAGCCACATCCCTCCTCGGAAGATCCCTTAGCCTCTCTAAGAGGGGTTCCACGGGCAGTATTCTTTTCCTCCAATCGGATTCGAGGATTCGCCAGTGCTCGGGGCTGAACCTGTGTGGCATGGAGGATTTAGGACGGCAGATTTAAATTTTTGACGAGAAGTACCGATCATGAAGCAGTCCATCAGGGTATGCAGGGTATTCGACATAGACGTTTACGTTCACTTCAGCCTACTCTTCATACTCCTATTCCTCGTCTACGTCCTCTACGTTAGCCCTCCTCCGTTCGGATTCTCGAACGTCGAAGGCGTGGAGAGGGTGCTGTTCTCCGTCGCAACCGCGATACTCCTCTTCGTTAGCATCCTCCTCCACGAGCTCGGCCACTCCCTCGTCGCTATGAGGTTCGGGGCGAAGGTTAGAGGAATAGTTCTCTTCATATTCGGAGGAGTGGCTCTGATAGAGGGAATACCGAAGGAGCCGAAGAAGGAGTTTCTCATGGCGATCGCGGGGCCTTTAACGAGTCTCGCCATAGCGCTGATATGCTTTTTGATCAAAGGACAGTTATTCTTCCTCCTCGCGTACCTGAACCTCGTCCTCGCCCTGTTCAATCTCATCCCCGCGTTTCCCATGGACGGTGGGAGGATTCTGAGAAGTTTGCTCGCGAGGAAGATGGGTTTCGTCAAAGCGACGAGGGTTTCCGCCGAAGTTGGGAAGTTCTTGGCCATATTAATGGCTATATTCGGAATATTCGTAAGCTGGTGGCTGATCCTAATTGCCCTTTTCATATACATCGGAGCCAGCGAGGAGGAGAAGCTCGTCACCATGGAGGGGCTGCTCAAGAGGTTCAAGGTTAGGGACATAATGACACCAAACCCCTTACACGTAACCCCCGAAACCAAGGTTAGGGATGTAATAGCCATGATGCTGAAGCACAAGCACCTCGGTTACCCGGTTGTTAAAGACGGAGTTCTCGTCGGCATAGTCACGCTCAAGGACGTCATAAACGCGGACGAGGGGGAGAGGGTTGAAAGGGTGATGAGCAGGGAAGTCGTTACCGTTAATCCCGAAACGGACGCCTTCGAAGCCCTGAGAATCATGAGCGAGAGGGGAATAGGAAGACTTCCGGTCGTCGAGGACGGTAGGCTCGTGGGAATAGTTTCGAGGAGCGATATAGTCAGAGTTCTGGAGATCCTCGAAGCTCTCGAAGAGAGGCGTGGAGGCGTTTGAGTTTTGCCTTGCTCCTCTCGAGCTTTTCGTTCGCGAAATCCACCATGACCCTCAACCCCTCCATCCCTACTACGATCCTCCCCTCTATTGCCACCGGCGCCTCGAGCCTTTCCAAGGAGCATATCTCAACCACGTTGTGCTTGAGCGATATCAAACCGCTCCTCCTGAATCCCGAATCGTTGGCGAGCTTCATCAGCCTCTCCGCGTGTTCGACGCTCTCGCAAGCTACGTGAATGATAGGAGGGAACATTATGAGCCAAGTCGTTCGCCTTCCCAACTTCACAGCCTCAAGAACCTCCTCAAAGCTCACGCTACGATGCCACTTGCCCAAGAACACCGACTCGACCTTGTCGCCGAACTTTGGCATGTCCATAACCGCTATCCTTCCGGAACAACTCGATAGGGTTACGTAGCATTCGAAGGAGTTTATTAGGTCGAGCAGGGGGACTATGTCTTCATCTACTTCCCCCCTCTCCTTCGCGATCCTGTAACCCTCGAACTTCCTACGCCTGAATTCCGCCCACACACGAAAGCTCCGAAAGGTTTTTATTTTGATTTTCGTCGAGGGTCTTCGAATGATAGACGTCTATTATATTCCAAAGCACGAGACTTCCGACAAGCAGTGCAGAGAAGGTGTCGTCGTCGAGCCAAAGGTCGTTGCTGAGATGATAAGATCCGCGAAGAGGCCTGTTCTGATAACGGGCGGAAGGTTGCTCGAGGACGGTAGGCTCGTTGAATACGCGGTGAGGTTCTACGAGAAGGGGATACCGATAATAGCGACGGGAGCTTCGAGCAAGCCGTTGATAGAGAGGGGGGTAAGACCGTTGTTCTGTTCGAGAACCCTCCACTACGTCACCCAATACCTCCTCGACCCGTCGTGGAAGGGATTCGACGGGAAGGGGAGCTACGATTTGGTTCTTTTCATGGGATTCAATCCGTCCTACCTCTCTAGAATGCTCTCCGCCCTGAAGCACTTCTCCGAGATAACCACCGTAAGCGTGGACGAGTTCTACCAGCCCCACGCGAGGTTCAGCCTGACGGATTTCGCCCTCGTCGTGAAGGAGGAGTTATGCATAGGATGCGGAAACTGCGTGATCGTATGCCCCTACAACGCCATAGAATGCCAGTCGATAGTCAAGAACGGAAAGAGGCTCGTGGTGGATGCGAGGTTCTGCAGGGACTGCGAATACGTTTTCTGCGCGGACTCGTGCCCCTACGATGCGATAGAGTTCGTGAAGGGAGGCGAAATTTACTACAAGGCGTTAGAGGAGATCCTAAATAACCTGTAGCAGTTCGAGCAAACCCCTCGCCCAAGCCCCCTCCCTTCTCGTCGTCGGCTCTATCTCCATCGTCCGAAGGGGGCTGAGGAGGGAAACGACCTCCTCGCTCGAAACGAGCCAAGGAGGTTTCAGCAAAAGCTCCACCGCCTTCCTGTACCTCTCTCCCTCGTATATCGCGACCTTCGAGGGGGCGACGAGAACGACGGCATCGGCGTTCAAGGAGCTCCAAGTCGGAGCGGAGGCGTTGTTGTAGGATTCCACCACGGTCATCTCGTGCCTTTTGGCTATCTCCTCCACGCTGTCGTTCGCGAACTCCCCGAGCTTCAGCAGGACATCTCCAACGTCGTCCAGCGGGGTCGGTTTCAGCGTTTCTATCAACCTCCTCGCAACTCTCCTCATCGCCCCCGTAAGCCTGTTAAGGTTCGCTGGAACGTAGTGGTGATTACTCCCGATTCTTAGCGCGACTATCTGCTCGTTCAAACTCATGGCGGTGTAATACGAGCTCTTCCACTCAACCCTCTCCGGGTCGGGGGGCATGTGCATGAAAACGACGGGGCTTTCGAGCTCTATTGGATCCCCGCTACGGGCGTGAACGTGCAACCTGTAAACGTCTTCACCTACGAGCTTTCCCATTTCAACGCTCCTCAAAACGCTCGAATACTGATACCAACCGCTGAAGGCGGTTACGGGCTTAACTACGCCTACGTCCATTCCCCTCTCCAAAGCTTCGGATATCAGGGATACCGCCAAGCTCGTCTTCCCCGAATCGAACGGCAGGAGTCCGACTATTAGAACCATCATCAGAATCCTAACTTCGGCATCTTGAAGGGCAACCTACCCTTCTCGAGCTTCTTCATCTTCTTCATGACGTTCTTCATCGTCTTGTAGTATCTCAGCAGTTCCTTAACGTCCTGCGGGGTAGTTCCGCTACCTATCGCTATTCTCCTTATTCGGGACGAATCTATTATCTTCGGGTTGAGGAGCTCCTCCTCAGTCATCGAATCCATTATGACCTTGAACTTCTTCATCTTCTCCTGAGTCATCTCCATGACGTTCTCATCAACCTTCAGACCGAAGCCGAAGGGTAGGAGCTCGAATATCTTGCTTATCGGCCCCATCTTCTGCATGGCCTCTATCTGCTTGTATATGTCCTTAAGCGTGAAAGAGCCCTTGAGGAACTTCTCGGGATCCAACTCCTCCTCCCTCGTCACCCTCTCTATCTTCTCCAGTAAAGCCCTTATGTCGCCCATTCCCAAAAGCCTCGAAACGAATCCCGCGGGATCGAAACGTTCGAAGTCCTCAACCTTCTCACCCGTTCCTATGAAGGCTATGGGGATTCCAATTTCCCTCGCAGCGGACAAAGCTCCACCTCCCTTGGCTGTTCCGTCGAACTTCGTTATGATTATCCCGTCTATGCCTATCGCATCGTGAAAAGCTTTGGCCTGCTTGCTCGCCAACTGACCTATCGCAGCGTCCAAAACGAGAAGCTTGTAATCGGGATTCGCAACCTTCGCTATCTCAATCATCTCGTCTATCAACTCCTTCTCCAACGCGTGCCTTCCGGCGGTGTCGATTATTATCATGTCGTAATCCCTGAGCTTCTGCAAAGCGTTCCTGACGATCTTAACGGCGTCCTTCGTCTCCTTCTCCCCATAAAACGCTATCTTGTAAGCTTCGGCCAACTGCCTCAGCTGTTCGTAAGCAGCTGGTCTCCAAGTGTCCGCACAAACCACAGCCGTTCTCAAACCCTTGTCCTTGAAGTATTTGGCCAGCTTTGCAGTTGTGGTGGTTTTACCGCTCCCCTGCAATCCAACGAGCATGATCTTCGATTTCTTCAGAGGGATTTCGAGCCCTTCCCCTATCCCCCTGAGCAACTCCTCGTAAACGATCTTGATTATGTGCTCCCTCGGATTGAGCCCCTCCAAAACCTCCTCGCTTAACGCTCTCTTCTTTATCGCATCCGTTATCTCCTTAACGTGCCTGACGTTAACGTCAGCCTTGATCAAAGCCCTTTGAATGTCCCTCACTATCTCTTCCACGAGCTTCTTATCCACGCTCGATGATCGCGTGATCTTCTTTATTACGTCCTTCAGAGCCTCCAACGCCATACGCTCAGAGTTTTTCAGGTTAGGATATAACGATTGCGGAAAGATATAAATGAATTTACACGTAAAAAACGGCATGGAGTATAGAATAGTTTGCAGGCCGAGCTACAGCCTTCTCGAGCTTAGGCTTGAGGACGGCGAGGAGGTCGTCGCGGAGGCGGGTGCGATGGTTTACATGAAGAACGTCGAACTTAAAACGGAGGTGAAGGGCGGGATTTTCGGAGGGCTCAAGAGGGCTCTGCTCGGGGGCGAAACCTTCTTCACGAACCGTTTCGTTGCGAGGGGAAAGGGGTTGCTCGGCCTCGCTCCCAGATACAACGGAGACGTAGTTCACATACCCCTCGAAGGAAGGATATTCGCCCAAAGTGGGGCGTTCTTAGCTTCCACGCCGGAGGTGGAAATAGATACGAAGTGGGGCGGTGGAAGGACATTCTTCGCCGGAGAAGGGTTGTTTCTCCTAAAGCTCGAGGGGAGTGGAGACGTCTTTCTCGCATCTTTCGGCGGTGTGGAGGAGCTCGATGTTGACGGGAGTCTTATCGTGGATACCGGGCACATCGTGGCATTCGAGGACGGCTTAGACTTCGACGTTAGGAGGGTCGGCGGGTTGAAGGCGACGCTGCTGAGTGGAGAAGGGCTCGTGGCGGAGTTCAGAGGGCAAGGAAAGGTTTGGATTCAGACGAGGTCTATAGCGGAATACATCGGCTGGATATCTTCTCTAATGCCAAAAAGGGATTAGATCCTCTTGACCATCCTGATCCATTTTCCCCACCTTCCCCTCTCCTCGAACCCGAACTTCTCGTAAAACCTCCTCGCCCTAACGTTTCCCACGCCAACCCAAAGCCCCGCAATCCTCCTACCCCTCTCCCTCGCGTAGTCCAAGGCTTTGAGGAGCAAGGCCGAACCTATCCCCCTTCCCTGCCAGTCGGGACGAACGAAGATCTCGTGTATCTCCCCCACTCCCTCGTCTTCGAAGAAGCTGAACCAATTGGCGTCGCAAGCGACGAAGCCAACGGGTCTGTCGTCGACTTCGGCGACGAAAAAGCCGTCCCTATCCCTGTTCATCAACCATCTGAAGTAGGACTTTATGTCCCTCGTCTTCGTATAGGCGTACTCCTCCAGCCCCCTATACGCGAGCCGATATATCTCGACGAAATCGTCCAAATCGTCGTTCGTTACGTTTCTGATCCTTATTCGCACACAGATACGTTTTTATTCTCGCTTTTAAAATTTGACGATTATGGAAACGCTCGAAATCCTCAAAAGGCTCGTAGAGATCCCCTCGCCCTCGGGTAAGGAGGACGAACTCATCGAATTCCTCGTCGATACGTTCGAGGAGATGGGTTACGAACCCACGATTTTGGAGGACGAAGTGAAGGACGTAGTAGTAAATCCGAAGGCGAAGATCTGGATAGCCACTCACCTCGATACCGTACCCGTTAAGAGGGGTTTCGAGTTCGACGGCGTTTACGCTTACGGGACGGGAGTTTGCGACACCAAGGGTAGCATAACGGCCATAATTTTGGCCTTGAAAGAGATAGAGGACTTGAGGATTGGGATCGCGCTTTTCTCGGACGAGGAGGAGGGGGGTAGGGGGTCTAAAATCTTCGTGGAGAGGTTCGAGCCGGGCGTTGCGGTGGTGATGGAACCGACATCCCTTAGAATAGCCAACGTTCATTACGGATCGCTCGAGGTGGAGATGGAGTTCAGGGGGGAATCGGCGCACGGCTCCACTCCGGAGTTCGGCAAGAACGCGATAGAGATGGCGATCCGTACCGTACTCGATCTTAAGAATAGCTTGGGGAAGGGGATCAAGATGCTCGTTCAAAAGATCGAGGGTGGTTGGGACGAGTACGCAGTTCCGGATCTCTGCAGGGTAAGGCTCGACTTCGTGTTCCCTCCAGAGATCGGATCGGAGGATCTGGTTGCGATGATCTCACGCTTCGGGAAGTTCGAGGTGATTGAGAGGAGCGAGGGTTTCGTGAGCGGTAGGAGTGCCGAGATCCTCGCGGATGCTATAAGAATGGCAGGAATGAAGGTGGAATACTGCGCCATGCCCTCGTGGACGGACGCCGTGAACCTCAGAGCGGCCGGATGGGACGTCGTGGTCTTCGGCCCGGGGGAGCTGCACTACTGCCACACGCCGAAGGAGAGAATAGACCCGAAAGAGATAGAGATGGCGAAGGACGTTCTGACGGCCTTAAACGACTTAGCACGGCGGTTAGAATGAGCGCGGCCAGAAAGGATAGGTTGAGGGCGAGTAGAAAGAAGGCGACGTAGTCGGGAAACATCAGACGGCCATGCGCGAACACGGTTTCACCCCTAAAGCCAGGGCCCGGATTCGAACCGGGGTCAGGGGATCTGCAGTCCCCCGCATAGCCCCTCTGCCACCCTGGCCTATACGTTGGTTCGCGAAGGGATATATAAGGGTTGTGGATCGGAAAGCTTATATACATCCATCCATTATCATGATAATGGTAATCTTAAAATGACTATTATAATGTGTTTGTATGACACTGTATGTAACCGTATTTTTCAAGCAATAAATTTTTTTAGCCAACTGTCGATAGATCTACCACATACGGGTGATAGACATGCACAAGGAAGAGATAGTGCTTTTACATCTGGCGTTGTTCCACGTAAAGAGGTTCTTCGAGGATGCGGGCATTGCGAACGGTCACTTCAAGCAGTACGACGAGCTCGGTGTACAGCCCGTACACATACACAAAAGCAAAGCGGATCATAAAAAGGCCATAATGTTGTTGTGTAAAGGAATTTCGGAGATATTTAAAGAGAATCCGCCGGATGAAATTTTGAGAAATCCCAAGATTCAGGAGTTGCTTCAGTCTATTGCCCCATGAGTTCCAACGCCATTAGATACGCGTCTTCCCCATCGTTGTAGTAGTTGGGGATGACATCGATGATCTCAAATCCATTTTTTTTATACAACCTCTGAGCGACGGTGTTCGAAACCCTGACCTCGAGCAGAATCCTCTCCTTTCCCCTCTGCCTGCACCTCTCTATCGCGGCCTTCAACAACTTACCACCTATCCCCCTTCCCCTGAACTCCCTTCTAACGGCAAACGAAACGATCTTCGCATTCTTCCCGTGGTTCATCAGGGCTATGTATCCCACCACCTTCCCACCCACGTCCGCTACGATAAGGTCGCTACCGAACGTTATGTAGATGTAGGCGTCGTAAACGGGATTTCTGTTTCCAAACGCCTCCGCGTCTATCTCGACTATGTCCCTAAAGTCCCTCGCCTCGTAATCCCTTATCACCACCGACAGCACAAACCGTATCTCCACTCGGGTGTTAAAGATGTTATGCTGTGCGACGCGATCGTCGACTACATAGCCAAGCGTTACGACGGGAAGGTCGTAGAGGTGGGGATAGGTTGGATGTTCGAGGTGGCGAAGTCCCTTGCAAGGAGGGGATTCAAGGTCGTTGCAACGGACATAAGGAGGATAGACGTCCCCGAAGAAATAGAGTTCCACATCGACGACATAACGAATCCGGACATCGGGATTTACGAGGGTGCGAGTCTCGTTTACTCCCTCCGTCCACCGTTGGAGCTCTATCCCCACATAGTGAGGGTCGCGAGAACCGTAGGTGCGGACTGTCTGATAAGACCGTTCGGAAACGAATTCTCAACGGACGGTAGGTTGGTGAACTACGGAGGGGAGAGGTTCTACGTTTGGTTGAGATAGTAGTTGTAAACGGCCGTGATCAACCCCGCCACCATTGGAGCGAGGAAGAATCCCGCCACTCCCCCGACCATCGCGCCCCCTATGAAGGCGAGCATAAGGACGAGGGGATGGATCTTGGACGTGTAACCGACGAAGTGGGGACGGATTATGATCTCGGGAACTATGTAGAGAAACACGACGCCTATCAGGAGAAACCATATCGCCGTTGCTACGCTCTTAGTTGCGAGGTAGAACGCCACGGGCAGGATTATCATCCACTCCGCGAAGATGGGTATCAAGGCTGCGAGGAACATGAGTCCGGATAGCATGGGGGTCAGGGGGACGTTGAACGCGAGGAAGTAGGGTATGCTAGAGAACCCTATGAGCATGGCGACGACGAAGTTGCCGAACCACAGTCCCAAAAACGTCTCGTCTATCTCCTTAACGAACCTTCCGAACTCCTCCCTTCTGTCCTCGGGAATAAGTCTTATAGTGTTCTCTATGAACGTCTCCCCGTCCACGAGTGCGTAGTAGCAAACTATGGCCGAAACCACGAAGTTCGTTAGAAACATGATGAACCTCTTGGTAACGTCTATGGCTGAAAGCTCGAACCTCCCCTTTATGAGCTCTATAACGCTCGGAATGTACTCTACCACCTTCCTCACGTATTCCTCCTTGACCCCGAGATCCCTCAGGATCTTCGCAACGTTGTATTCGAGTTCCTTCTGGTGCGTTAGGACGTATATGGCCTGATTTATCCCCTGAAATATCCCGTAGAACATCAGAAAGAAGAGGGGAACGACTATTATCAGAGTCGCGAGGACGGAGGACGTAACCCTTCCCATCCTCTCCAGCCTCTTCTTTATCGGTTTGGCGACGTAAGAAAAAACGATGCCCATTATTATGCCGTCGAGGAGGGGGAGGAAGAAGTAGAACGTGAGGGCAACGACTATCACGACCGCCACGACGAGGACGATCGCCCACTTGTTGTCGTCCAAAATCCCTACCTCCTCAGGAATCCGAAGAACCCCTTCTTCTCCTCCTTCTCTTCAACCGCTTCGACTCCCGCTATCTTGCTCGCGAGCTCCCTTATGGCCTTCGAGGCGGGGCAGTCGGGGGAACGTAAGACCACGGGCTGGCCGAAGGAGACTGCCTTCTTCACCTCGGGATCTTCGGGGATTACGGCGAGAACTTCCCCTCCGATTATCTTCTCTATCTCCTTTCTGTCCATCTCAAAACCGCTTTTGGTCCACTTATTAACAACTATCCCCGTTAGCTTGGTCTTCAACTTCTCGGCTATTATCTTGGTCTTCAAAGCGTCCGTTACGGACGATATGTCGGGATTGACGACGAGCAAAAGCTCCTCGGCACATTCCAAACCTATCAGGGTGATCTTGCTCAAACCTGAGGGACAGTCGAGGAAGACGAACTCCGTTCTGTCGAGCAAATATTCAACCACGTCCCTTATCCTATCGGGATCAGCCGTTTTGAGTCTGTCGAAGCTGAGACCCGCTGGTATGAACTTAACCCCGCCCGGGCCGGTGTAGATGGCGTCCTCAACCTTCGCCTCCCCCGCGAGGACGTCCTGAAGGGTCGTGGGCATGCCCTCCATTCCCAAGACCAACTCCAAGTTTGCCATCGCCAAGTCGATATCGATGAGCGTGACGTCTTTACCCATCTCCGCAAGGGCAACACCCAAATTGGCAGTTACGACCGTCTTTCCGGTTCCCCCCTTGCCCGAGGCCACTGCGATTACTCTCGTCATTGTTACTCAGCCTAAGAAATAATTATATTTAAATTTTGGCGATTTTTTTCCGTGAGGCTCAGGGATGTCCTCGTCAAGATCCTCAGAAACAGAGGAATCGAGACCATCTCCACAGACGTCGAAAGGATACTCGAGAGTGACGACGTGATTCAAGCTATGGCGGTTTGGATAGCCAACGGAAGGTACGGGGTTTGCGAAGGTCACAGGGGCGTGGCGTTCGACCTCGAAGGGAGGAGGGTGGAGGGAAAGGCCAAGGTTCACGTCGGGAGTTGTCCCAACCCGATGTTGGGAAGGGAGGAGTTGGTTGGAGAAGCGGAGAGGGTGGGATTTCCCTACGTCGTTATAGACTGCTCCCTTTACGAGGGGCACATTGAGAAGGAGAAGAGGAAGCTCAAGCTCCAGATAAACCAGACCCTCGGAGTGATCAGGAGGTTCATGTGGGATGAAAGGTTGATCGTAACGGGGCACGATTTCGGGATCGGCGTTTACTATCCCTCTACCTCCGCTTTCGTGAAAGAGAAGGGTCTGAAGGAAGTCATACTCCTCGATCCGAACGGAGAGGAGGTTTTCGAAGGACAGAGGGCGGAGTGCTATGTGATAGGGGGCATAGTGGACAAGGTGGGTAACAAGAGGGGATGGACGTCGAAGCTCGGAGAGAAGCTCAGGAGAGAGGGGGTGGAGTTCAGGTCGATGAAGATACTGCTTAGGGGGGACGTGATCGGCGTTCCGGACAGGCTGAACACCATAGCGGAGATAGTGCTGAGGGTAGTTTTGGACGGTGAGGACGTTGAGGGAGCCATAAGGAGCGTGCAGAGCAGGTTGGTGGCGAGGTGGAGGCTAAGAAAGGAGTTGCCGAAGAGGACTATAAGGATAGACGTGAACGGAAGACCGTTCAGGGTTGTGAGGAGATCCGTCTTCGAAGAGTTCGACTGGCTAAACCTGAGGAGGGAGGATTTCTACAGGGTGTGTTCCGAACTCGGATACTTGGTCTTGGACGACGGGGTGTTCGACGAAATCGTTAAGGACGCGAAGTGGGATGAGAGGAGGGGGAGGTACGTTGTTCAGGGTAATTCCGGCTGTCGATCTCAAGGGCGGTAGGGTGGTGAGGCTGAGGCAGGGAAGGGAGAACGAAGTCACGGTTAGCGTGGACAACCCCGTAGAGGTGGCGGAGGGATGGGTGAGGAGGGGAGCGAGGGTTCTACACGTCATAGACTTGGACGGGGCTTTCGAGGGAAAGCTGAGGCACGAGGACGTGATATTAGAGATAAGGAGAAGGGTGGACGTCGAAATTCAGGTGGGAGGGGGAATAAGGAGCGTCGAGATTGCGGAGAGGCTAATCGAAAGGGGAATAGATAGGGTGATAATAGGAACTTTGGCCGTTAGGGACGTGGACGCGGTCAGGGAGCTCGCGGAAAGGTATCCGGGGAGGGTGATGGTTGCTGTGGATTCGAGGAAGGATAGGGTGGTGGTGGAGGGGTGGAAGAGGGCGACGGAGATGAGTCCAGTCGAGGTAGCTAAGCTGTACGAGGATCTCGAAGTCTCCGTTCTCTACACGAACGTGGACGTTGAAGGGCTCGTTTCCGGGATAGCGGTAGAGAAGATAAGGGAGGTGGTGAAAGGAACGTCCCTTCCCGTTTACGTCGCCGGAGGAGTTACCACGAGGGAGGACGTGGAGAGGATAAAGGACACCGGAGCGGTCGGCGTGGTGATAGGTTCCGCCCTTTACATGGGCAAGCTGAGGTTGGAGGACGTATTGGATTTGGAGGAGGATTGACGTGAGGGTGAAGAGGAAGGCGATTGTCAGAAGGAAAACGCTCGAGGTGGACATCACCGTAACATTGGATCTCGACGATAGGTTCGAGAGTGTGGATACGGGAATTCCGTTCTTCGATCACATGCTCAAGACGTTCGCGAGGTACGCGAGGCTCGGGCTGGAGGTGAGGGCGAGGGGGGACGACGAGCACCACACGATCGAGGACGTAGCCATAGCCTTGGGGAGGGCTATTTGTAGGGCTTTGGGAGATAGGAGGGGTATAGCGAGGTTCGGTGACGCCATCGTTCCTATGGACGACGCGCTTGCCTTGTGCGCCATCGACGCCGGGGGAAGGGGTTACTTCCACATCGAGGGGAAGATCGGGGATTCGGGGATCAAGTTCGAGGACTTCGTCCACTTCTTCGACACCCTGTGCAGAAACGGAGGAATCAACGTCCACCTTTCAGTGAAGGGGTTCAACTCCCACCACATGATGGAGGCGTGCTTTAAGGCTTTCGGGATCGCTTTCGGGAAGGCCAAGGAGTTCGGAGGTGTCGAGTCGCTCAAAGGTGTTAGCGGAACGGAATTATAAGCCTAAGATATCCTATGAACGGTATCCTGAACTTCGCAACGCCCACTATCCAAGCCCTCTTAACTGGAAGTATCCTCATGCCGTCGAGCTCCGCGAGTTGGTCGGGGTAGGGGTTGTGATCTCCCTGAGTTATGTATCCCGAGCAGGGTGCGGTGTAGTTGGTTAGTATCAACCTCCCCGTCGTGTGATCGAGAATTGGAATCCTGTCACCCTTGTTCACCCAAGCTATCACCCTGTGGATTATGGGCGTTAGGCTACGATCGCCGTCGGGATAGTAAACTATGACGTCCCCGTAGTCCCCGAACATCTTGTAGTGAATCCTCTTCCCCTCCACCCAAGTGATTATCTTCGTCCTCGAAGGGCTTACGAGTATGACTACATCCCCTATATGGAGGTGGGGCTCCATGCTCCCCGACTGAACCGCAACCATGAACGGCCAAGTCCCTGTTAGGGCTATTCCAACTCCGACTATGATTCCGGCAACTACGAGCGTGGTTACGATGTCCTT
>Ga0256914_1000287_pt1 | contig 48453 bp, 51 predicted proteins | sample HulkmetaG_FD_191571 | JGI IMG/M metagenome (GOLD analysis project Ga0256914, IMG submission 191571) | Hydrothermal chimney microbial communities from Main Endeavour vent field at the Juan de Fuca Ridge, Pacific Ocean - Hulk | ecosystem: Environmental > Aquatic > Marine > Hydrothermal vents ...
AAACCTTAGTGGCCTTCTCGGTTCCAACGACCGCCGGCACGCCGAGCTCCCTCGAAACTATTGCGGCGTGACACGTGAGCCCCCCCTCGTCCGTGACTATCGCCGAAGCCTTCCTCATGGCCGGAACCATGTCCGGAGTGGTCATCGTCGTAACGAGCACGTCCCCCTCCTCGACCTTCGAAATCTCCTCCTGACTCAGGACTATCTTGACCTTCCCCACACCTATTCCCGGAGACGCTCCGAGTCCCTTGAGCAGGATCTCCCCCTCTCCTATCTCCTCCCTTTCCTCCGCCTTCTCCCTTATCGTCGTTATGGGTCTCGACTGAACGATGTAGACCTTGCCCTTCTCTATCGCCCACTCTACATCCTGAGGCGTTCCGTAGTGCTCCTCTATTATCTCACCAAGCTTCACTATCTCCTCTATCTCCTCATCGCTCAGAACCCTCGCCTTGGCCTTCTCCGGAGGTAGCTCAACCTTTACCGTCTTCCCGTCCTCCCCCCTCGTGAGCATGAACTTCTTCTCAGCCACCTGAACCTTCGTTATCTTCCTCTGAACCCTATCGTACTCGTAGTGATCGGGCGTCACCATTCCGCTGACTATCGCCTCCCCGAGCCCCCAGACCGCCTCCACTATCGCCACCTTGTCCCCCGTCACGGGGTGGGAAGTGAACATGACGCCGGACTTCTCGCTGTTCACCATCTTCTGCACAACGACCGCTATGCTTACGTCCTCGTGCCTGAAACCCTTCTGCGTCCTGTAGTATATAGCCCTCGGAGTGTAGAGGGAGCTCCAGCACTTCTTAACCTTCTCGACTACCTCGTCCTCACCCCTAACGTTCAGGTAAGTCTCCTGTTGCCCGGCAAAGCTCGCTCCGGGCAAATCCTCCGCCGTAGCGGAGCTCCTTACCGCCACGAACACCTCCTCTCCCGCCTCCTCGCAAAGCTTCCTGTAAGCCTGCTTTATTTCCTCCTCCACGTCTTTGGGCATCGGCGTCGATTCTATCATCTCCCTGATTTTTCTCGATGCCTCCTCAAGCTGTTTCGTGTCCTCCACGTTTATGGAGTTGAGTATGGAGATGATTTTGTCCTTGAGTCCCGAGCTTTCCAAGAAGTCCATGAAGGTCTTGCCGTCGACGACGAAACCTTCGGGAACGGGAATCCCGACCCTTATCAGTTCACCCAAATTCGCGGCCTTTCCGCCGACAATAGGAACGTCGTCCTTATCCACCTCGTCGAGCCAAAGGACACCCATTAAAACCACCCTTACTTATTAAAACGACCAAATTTAAAATACTTTCTGCAAAACATCAATATTTTTAAATCAGTGTAACGAGATCAGACTCAAAAAAAGGGAGTGAAACGATGATCGAAAGCTGGGAGGAGTACAGAATTATAAACGAGGAGCTCAGCAAACTCGTCGAAAATGCGAGGACGATCCCGAAGATCAAGAAGGCGCTGAGGCACATAATAAAGGCCGGGGGCAAGAGGACTCGACCCATAATCGTTCTCCTCAGCGGAAAGCTGTGTGGCGGGAGCTACGAGGACGTTATGAACATGGCTCTTGCAGTAGAACTGATACACACGGCGAGCTTGGCGCACGATGACGTAATAGACAGGGGAACGATGAGAAGGAACGTAAAGGCTTTGCACGTGGAATATGATGTTGCGTTGGCTATTCTCGTTGGAGATTGGCTTATATCGAAATCCGTCGAGTTGGTTTCGGTTTACGACGAGGAGATCGTTAAAGGTTTCGCTGAAGTCGGAATGAAGATGAGCGAAGGCGAGGTTTTGGACGTTTACAGCATAAGGGAGCCCTTCACGGAGGAGGATTACTTCAGGTGCATATCTACGAAGACCGCATCCCTCTTCGCCTACAGTGCAAAAAACGCTTGTTTGGTAGTTTCCAATGATAGAGGTGCTGCGGATAAGCTTTTCGAATACGGAAACAACTTGGGGCTCGCATATCAACTCGTGGACGACCTTCTGGAGTTCTTGGACATGTACGAGGACAAGCGCTCCGAGTTCGAGTCCCTAACCCTCCCGATGATGTACGCGGAACGCTACGGATTCGAGGAGGGGGTGGCGAAGGTTCTCGAACTCATAAGGGGTTACGCGGAGAGGAGCAAGAGGGCGATGGACTACTTCGATGACTGCGAGAGCAAGGACAAGCTGTTGAGACTCGTCGATTACATGACTTCGGATCTCATAAGGGATTACGTCAGCAAGAACGAGGAGGTCTTGAGCCTTCTCGAATCCTTCAGGGCTTGAGGACGAAAACCTTCGTATCCAGCCCCCCGTACTTGACCCACAACTCCTCCGCTATCTCGTATCCAAGTTCGAGCGCCTTCTCCTTCAGAACCCTCATCTCTGCGGTTATAACGACGACCCTATCGACTATCCCCTTCAGTTCCCTGAGAAAACCTTCGTAAAGATCCTCTATAACTCCCTTCCTCGCTATCCTAAGACCGTAGGGTGGGTTCGTTATCGCCACGTCCCCTTCTCTCAAACACAGCCTCGTCGCATCTCCTTGGACGAATTCCACGTAAACCCCCGCCTTCCTCGAATTCATCCTTCCTCCCTTCAAGTGCTTCCTGAACCTCTCCACCCCAACGAGCGTCAAATCCACGTCCCTCTCCACGAAATCTCCCTTGACTTCCTCAAGCAACTCCCTCCCGAACACCTTAGTGAACGCGAAGTCCTCCCTGAGCTTTTGAGGAGGAACATTCCTTCCGATCATCCCCGCCTCTATGAGTATCGTCCCGCTACCGCACATTGGATCTATCAGAACCTCGTCCTCCTTCCAACCGGAAAGCATGACAAGAGCGGAGGCTATCGCCGGATTGAGCGGGGCGGGATGGTCGTAAACCCTGTATCCCCTTCTGTGGAGAGCTTCGTCGCCAGTCGTGTCGATCCCCACGTAAACCTCGTCGAATATCACGTCCACCCTTATTATCACGTCCGGCTCGTCCAAATCGACCTTAAGCCTGACGCCCCTGGACTCCATGTATCCGTCTATGACCGCCTGCCCCGCCACCCTTCCCACGTCCAAAGAAGTGAAGTCGTGCTCTCCCACCCTCAACGGTCTTATGGCGAAGCTTTGATCCGGCCTTATCCAGCTGAAATCGATCCCCCTAACTATCCGGTATATGTCGTCCAAGCTCTCGAACCTCTCAACCGCGAGCAAAACCATTATCCTCTCAAGCGTCCTCGCACCGTAATTCAGCTTCGCCATCAGCCTTAGATCGCCTTCGAAGAAAACCCTACCCTTCCTAACCTCCGTAATTTTCCCGCCGAAACCCTCTATCTCCTTCGCGGATATCCTCTCGAGTCCCGGAGGGAGTGTGGCGTAGAACCGCATCGAAACGGAAAAAATTGGATGGATTAAAAAGGTTAATACTTGCAGGGGACGAGGAGAACGGGAAGCATGGACTTCCTTATCACCCCATCCGCGGTGCTACCCAAAAGCAGATCCTTAAGAACGCTCCTACCCCTCTTCCCCACCACTATGACCGTCGAACCCTTTATCACCGCCTCGTTTAGTATGGCGTTCGAAGCCACCCCCACACCCACCTCGAGCTCGCTCTCGAACTTGAACTTCTTGGCGTACTCCTCAAGCTTCTTGAGGGCGTATTCCGATAGCTCCTTCGTCTTGTCGGGCTTTCCGTAGTCTATGACGTGCATGAGTGTCGCCTTCTTCACGTAATCCTCGAAGAGATTCTTCACCGTTTCGACGATGCTATCGGAGCACGGGGAGAAGTCCAAGGCTATGAGGGGGTTGTCGAATACCCTCCTCGCGTCCCATATACATCTTACTGTGTGCCTCGCCTTGTCCCACTCGTACTTGACGAGCAAAACGGGTCTCGTAGCGGCTCTCGCGACGTTGGAGGCGGTGTGACCTATGAACATGTCCCTGAGTATGTGTTCACCCTTGGAGGGCATGTAGATAAGATCTACATCTTCCTCCTCAGCGACCTTCGATATTTCAATGGCGGGCGTTCCTATTCTGACTATGGTCTTGGCGACGTTTATTCCCATGCTCTTGAAGTCCTCAGCGACCTTTTCGAGCTTCTCCTTGGCGCTCATCTGCAGTTTCTCCAGCACCTCGCTCCAAGCCGATGCATCGACGACGTGGATGAGAATTATCTCCTCGGCCACCCCCGTGCTGAAGAACCTCGGAATACAGTTGCTGAAGGCGTACTCCGAAACCACCGAGAAGTCCACCGGAAACAGAACCCTCCTTATCATCACCCATCACCTCTTGAAAAACTATTATTATAACACCCACTATATATACTTTACTGATGAAATTAAGCTTATATCTCGCAAAGGCCTAATCCGACCCATGGCCGTCCCCCTTTTTGATCCCGACGGATTCTTCGAAGAGCACGACGACGTCCCATTTCTGGTTTCCTTCGCCATAGTAACCGCAGCAGGAATAGTTGGAGCCCTCATGATCTACCTAAACTTCCCCATCATAGAGGAGGGGATCGTGAGGGAGCTCGTTAAAAGCGGCTTGTCCGTTGAGAAGGCGAGGATGCTGGCAGAGTTCGTAAAGACGTACTTGATCGTAGCTCCCCTCATAGGTAGCTATATCGCTTGGATACTGCTCGGCGGTCTGATTCAGGTGTTCTCAGCCCTGCTGGGTGGGGAAGGGGAATTCTCCAAAACCCTGAAGTTCGTCGCGTTCGGTTTCCTACCGAGCCTCGTCCTCGCCCCCGTCTCCTACGTCGTCGTGAGTATGACCCACGACCTCACCTCCCTCCCGGTCAAGCTCGTCGGAATAGCCTCCACAATCTGGCAGTTCTACATCCTAACTTTCGCGGTCAAGCACGCGAGAAACCTTTCGGTGAAGAACTCGGCAATCTGCGTTTTGCTCGCCATCGTGGTTTCGATGCTCCTGAGGTTTGCGGGAAATTTATTTAGACCTTCGTAGTCCCAATATCATGCGGAGTGATATCACGAAGAAAGGTGTTGAGCGAACCGCCCATAGGGCTCTTCTCAAAGCTTTGGGTGTTTGCGATGAGGAGATGGACAGGCCGTTCATAGGGGTTGCGAACGCGTTCAATACGATCGTTCCGGGGCACATGAACTTGGACAAAATCACTCAGGCCGTGAAGGAAGGGATTTACGCCGCCGGAGGGGTTCCCTTCGAATTCGGTGTTATAGGGGTTTGCGACGGAATTGCGATGGGGCACGAAGGCATGAAGTTCTCGTTGCCCACGAGGGAGCTCATAGCGGACAGCATCGAAGCCATGGTTCAGGCGCATCAGTTCGACGGGCTGGTGCTCGTCGGAGCTTGCGACAAGATAGTTCCAGGAATGCTCATGGCCATGCTGAGGCTCGACATTCCCGCGATAATGGTCTGCGGAGGCCCGATGCTCGCGGAGAGGGTTGGGGACAAGGTGGTCACGATAAAGACGGCCTTTGAAGCTGCGGGACTTTACAAGTCGGGGAAGATAGACGAGAGAACTCTGAAGCTCTACGAGGACTTCTGCGCCCCGTACTGCGGTAGCTGTCAGGGGCTTTATACTGCAAACACCATGCAGATTCTGACGGAAGCCTTAGGCCTTTGCCTTCCGTACTGCTCCACCTCTCCCTCCTGCTCTTCGAGAAAGCTAAGGATAGCGAAGGAGAGCGGAAAGAGGATAGTGGAACTCGTCAGACAGAACTTCAAGCCTTCTGATTTCATAACCGAAGAGTCTTTCAAAAACGCGATAACCGTGGACATGCTCGTAGGAGGTTCGACGAACACGGTTCTCCATTTACCGGCTATTGCGAGGGAGGCGGGGATTAAGCTCAGCTTGGATCTTTTCGATGAGATAAGCAGAAAAACTCCTCACATCGTTGCCATAGATCCCGCGTCGGAGTTCACCATAGCGGATTTGGATGAGAGCGGTGGGGTTCCCATGCTCATGAAGAAGGCCAAAGACCTTCTCAGCGACGAGATGACCGTGAGCGGAAAATCGATTTACGAGATTGCGGAGCAGGCTTTCGTCAGGGGGAGGGATATAATAAGGGACGTTTCCGATCCAATAAGGAGAGAGGGAGGAATCGCCATTTTGAGGGGAAATTTGGCTGAAAAGGGGGCTGTTGTAAAAACCGCCGCTATAAGCGAGGACATGATGAGGTTCGAGGGCAACGCTAAGGTTTACGATTCCGAGCAAGAGGCTCTGAAGGCCATACTGAACAACGAGGTTGAGGAGGGCGATGTGGTGGTCATCAGGTACATGGGGCCGAAGGGGGCTCCGGGGATGCCCGAAATGCTGTTGCCTACTGCGGCGATAGCGGGGATGGGGCTGAAAAGGGTGGCTTTGATCACGGACGGAAGGTTCAGCGGTGCGACGAGGGGGCCTTGCATAGGCCACGTTTCTCCCGAAGCCATGGTAGGAGGAACGATCGCGCTCGTCGAAGATGGGGATACGATCTCGATAGACATCCCCGCAAGGAGGCTCGAGGTAGTGGTGGATAGGGATGAGTTGGAAAGGAGGAGGGAGAGGTGGAGGCCGAAGGAGAGGAAGCTCACCGGTTACCTCGCGAGGTACGCCAAACTCGTCGGCGGTGCGGATGAGGGGGCGGTGTTCTCCTAATTTTTAAATAGCTTTCCGGGCAAGATCCTACGTGCTTCCGGACGTGCAGTTCACCAAGCCGGACGTCCCGATAAGGTTGAACAGGGTGGGAGCGGTTGGAATAAAGAAGCTCGTAGAGGTGGAGAGGAGGGAAGGAAGGCCGATAGTCCTCATATCTGACTTCGACGTCTTCGTCGATCTCCCTCCGAGCATGAAGGGGGCGAATCTCAGCAGGAACTTCGAGGTCATCGACGAGGTGATAGAGAGAAAGACGTCAAAGCCCGTGAAGAAGATAGAGAACTTATGCACGGAGATAGCGGAGGTTCTGCTCGAAAGGCACGAATACGCTACGAAAGCGGAGGTTAGGATGAGGTCGGAGTTAATACTGAAGAAGAGAACCCCGGTTACGAGGCAGAGGACGCAGGAGGTCGTTGTGATCCTGAGCGATGCCAAGGTTAGGAGGGACGGGTGGAAGAACGTTTTCGTTGGAGCCGAGGTCGTCGGCACGACTGCCTGTCCGTGCGCTCAGGAGCTCGTTAGGGCGAAGGTCGTTGAGAGGTTGAAGGAGATCGGTTTCGGGGACGAGGAGATCGAGAGGATTCTGAAAGTCGTTCCCCTCGCAACCCACAACCAGAGGGGGAGGGCGAGAATAATGATGCAGGTATGCGAGGACTTCACCCCAGAAATAGACAGGTTGGTGGACATAGCAAAGAGGGCGATGAGCTACGAAATATACGAGGTTCTGAAGAGGGAGGACGAGCTCGAGGTCGTTTGGAGGGTTCACGAGAATCCGAGGTTCGTAGAGGATTGCGTGAGGTTGATGGCGAAGTTCGTAGTCGAGGAATTTCCTCAGGCTCCCGACGAGGCTCTCGTATTTTTCAGGCAGGAGAACGAGGAGAGCATACACCAGCACAACGTCGTAGCAGAGAGGGTCGCGACGATGGGGGAGCTCAGGAGGGAGATCTGCCGATGAGTGAGAAGTATACGTCCTCAAGCCTTCTCGCAGACGATTCCACGCTTATTATCTCCCCTCCGTCCGTCAGAATCCCCTTAAGCATTTCGTTGAGCTCCTTCACGTCTTCGGTAACGAACTCCTCCTCCCTCCCGTCCAACCTGTATCGGACGACGTATCTCTGCAGACCCCTCAACTCCTCTATGTCCCCGTAGTAGAGCACCCTTCCCCCCTTCATTATTACGACCTTGTCGCAAACGAACTCCACGTAGTAGAGGTTGTGGGCAGAGAAGAGAACCGCCTTGTCCCTGAGCTTCTTAATGAACTCCGCTATGAAGAGGGACGTGGACGGATCGAGCCCACCCATAGGCTCGTCGTATATCAAATAATCGGGGTCGTGAACGAGAGACCTCGCTATGGAAAGCTTTCTCTTCATACCTTTCGAGAGTTCCGCTATTCTTTTATTCGGGACACCGAGCATCTCCATTATCCTTCTTCCGTAATCCACATCAACCCCGTAAACGTCCGCGAAGAACTTGAGGTAGTCGAGGGCCTTCATGTCCTCGTAGAGGGAATCGACTTCGGGAACGTAACCTATCCTCCTCCTTACGGTCTTAAGATTCTCGAAAAGCTCCAACCCGTCGTATTCAACCCTTCCCGACGTCGGTCTGAGCAGTCCGACCACTATCCTTATGGTCGTCGACTTTCCCGCTCCGTTTTCCCCTATAAGCCCCACCACCTCACCCCTCTCGACGGTAAAGCTAACGCCCTTCAACGCCACGAAGTCTCCGTAAACCTTGGACACATCCTCCACCACGAGCACGTTCCCCCCTACGACACCGTTATATATAGCCCTTTCCCATAATGATCATAACAATGCTTGAAATCGCGAAGCTCGAACTGAGGGCGAGGAGGAGATGGAGGGCGAGGGACGGGATTTTCGTCGTCCTACTCTCCATACTCGCTGTAACCACCACCGTCTACTCCCTTTCGCTCGGCGTGAGGATAGACAGGGGTATTTACACATCCAACTTAAAGCTCGGCGATCCCCTCTTCAGGGTTTCGAAGGATCCCGACGTGACCGTAGTGAGGGGAGGTGTGATCTTAAAGGGGACGGAGAAGTCCCTCGCAGCCTTCGACGAGTTGAGGAACTATCTGAAGAGGGTTTACGACGAGTGGTTGTGGCAGAGATACGGTTACAAGGCGTTTCCAGTGATGGTAAGGCTCGTCAGGGTCAAGACGAAGGTTTCGGAAGGCGTTAGATTCGTTAAAAACAGCACCACGTTTCCCAAAGTTTCCGGCAAGGGGGCGGTGGAGAAATCGGTCAAAAGAGAGAGTGAGGGAAAGATGGCGGAGATAGCCCCGCAAAACGTAACCGGCGCCCCTTCGAAATCCGACTTCCTTACTCCGGATCAGCTCAGGCCTCCGAGCCTCCTCGACAAGATTCTCTACGCCTTCGGCTTCGTTATTCCAATATACTTCGTCGTTCAGATCTACTCGTCCTCTACGGCGGAGGATAAGTTGAAGAGGAGGTTCGAGGTTCTGTTCACCGCCCTTTCTCCCGAAGAGGTTCTCTTCGGAAAGATGCTACCCTACGCGGTGGCCTCCGTTCTACTCTCCACAATCGCCCTCGCCATTCTCGGCAAAAGTCCTATATACGAGGTCTACATATTTCCGGTGATTCTCTTCCTGCTCGCCCTCAACACGTTTACGGCGATGATTTCGAGGAGCTACAGGGAGATGACCTTTCTCACGATCGTGATATCGATATTCGTTACGGTGTACCTCTTCATCCCCGCCGTATTCTCCGAGTTCACGTTCGGCGGAGTGTCGCCCATAACGAGGATTCTGAACGGAGACCTGAAGCTCTGGAGCTACGTTGTATCCACGTTCCAGTTCTGGAGCATGGCGGTCGTGTTGTTCTACCTCTCGATTAACTCCAACGAGGTAATGTACTCCCAGCGGGACCCCCTCGAAAAGATCGTAGAACTGGCGAGGCAGACCGTGAGGGACTATCCGACCCTATTTTTGGCAGTATTCCTATCCATTCCATTCGTATTCGTAATCGAGTTCTTCACCCTCTCCCTAATCTTCATGTTCGAGTACGCGGTTTACGTCGTGATACTCCTGATCGCGATCGTCGAGGAGTTTTTCAAGGGGCTCCTGATATACTCCGCAGTTAGGAACGGATGCAACGGTTACGTCTCCGCAATCGTCGCGTCTATAGGATTCTTTCTTGGTGAAAAGGCCGTCCTGTTCGCCTTCCTTCCCGTCAAGGGTTTGACATACCTTCCCGTCCCCCTCATAGCCCACACTCTCGCGTCCCTCCTCTTCGTCCTCACGCTTAGATTCGGATTCAAGAGGGCTTTGGCCGTATCGTCCGCATTCCACGCAGTGTACGACGGGGTGATAATTTGGAGTCTCTTACGATAGCCCTGAAGGATCTAAGGAGCTTGAGGAGGGAGAGAACGATAGGACTCGTGCTCGCCCTACTGCTCTTCGTGGCATCTTTCTCATCCCTCGTCGTTACGGGAATAACTCTCCTCTACTCCCCAACTGGTTACGCGAACGCGAGGGTTGGGCTGGTGGGAAATGCGAGGATCTTCGAAACCATAGTGCATCCCGTCGTTTACGAAGACCTCGCCCCAGCCTTGAGGGATCTCACGAACGGTAAGTTGGATGCGGTAGTCGTGTTCAACGAGAACGTTTCCTCCGTCAACTACATAACGGTGTACGTGCCGAAGGAGGATGTTAAGGCCATAAAGGCGATACTATTTTTGAGGAAAAAGCTTGAGGAGTATCAGAACGTGCTGAGGAGGATCAGAGGTATTCCAACCCTTAGAATCGTCGCTTACGAGAACGGGAGAGTAGTGGAAGTTCCGGAGGGTTACTACCTCAAGTTCAAGTTCGTCTACGTCATGCTGATCCCACTCCTCGCACTTACAACCGCCGTCGTGTCTTCGGCCTTCGTCATAGACTCCGTATGCGAGGAGTTCGAGAAGAACACCGTCGAGGTTCTTTTGACCGCGGTGGATCTATCCGACGTGGTGATCGGAAAGGTGACCGCGTCCCTCATCCTATCCACGACCCTAACTGTGTTCTGGATGATCATGCTCACGCTAAACGGGATAGAGATACACGACCCCCTCTCCACGTTCCTTGCAACGCTCTCGGTATGTCTGTTCATGACTTCCCTCGCCCTCCTGTCGGTGAGCTACGAACCCGTTAGGGAAAAGGCTCAGATATTATTCTCTCTGGCGGTAATCTCGTTCATAGTGGTCATGTTCTCTTTCCCATCATCCCCCCTCGGCGCCCTCGCCAGAGCTTCCTCAGGATCGAACTCCTTCGTAATCCCCCACCTAATCCTATCGCTCTCGTCATTAATTCTGACCCTGTTCGTTTCCGAAAAACGCTTAAGCAAAGCGATAGGCTTGGATCTATGAAGGCGGTCATAATAATGGGATCAAAAGCGGATCTCGACTTCGCGAAGAAGATTGCCGAGAAGCTCGACGAGTTCGGGGTAGAATACGAGTTGAGGATCGCTTCCGCCCACAAAACACCGGAGAAGGTGCTCGAAATAGTTAAGAGCTACGAAGACGTGGTTTTCGTAACCGTGGCCGGTAGGAGCAACGCTCTAAGCGGTTTCGTGGACGCAAACACCCCTCATCCCGTAATCGCATGTCCGCCGTACAGCGATAAGTTCGCGGGCGTGGACGTGTTCTCGTCCCTCAGGATGCCCTCGGGAGTCGCACCGATGGTCGTGCTCGAGCCCGAAAACTGCGCGCTGGCGGTGGCGAAGATAGTGGCGTTGAAAGATGGGGACGTTAGGAGGAGGGTTGAGGAGTATCAGAGGAGGAAGAAGGAGGAGGTAATAAGGGCCGATGAGGAGATTGGACATGGAAGTGGAGATTAAGTTCAAGGCGGATAGGGGGGTAGAGGAGAGGATAAAGAGGATCGCCGATTTCGTCTGCGAGAAGGTGGAGGAGGACGTTTACTTCAACTCCCCCGTCAGGGACTTCAGAGAAAGCGACGAGGCGCTCAGGATCAGGAGGGACGGGGAGGGAATCAGGATAACGTACAAGGGGCCAAAGGTGGACGAGGAAACGAAGACGAGGGAAGAGATAGAAGTGAAGGTGGACGACTACGGTAAGGCCATTGAGATATTCAACAGACTCGGTTTCAGAGCCATAAGGAGGGTCGTCAAGAGGAGGAGGATCTACAGGACGGGGGACGTTACGATATGCTTCGACGACGTCGAGGGTCTCGGATGCTTCGTTGAGATAGAGGTGAAGTCGGACGACGTCGAGGGGGCTAAGAGAAGGGTTTTCGAGGTGGCGAGGGCATTGGGCTTCGATCCGTCGGAGTCAATAAGGGAATCCTACTTGGAACTGCTCATCCGAGATACTTCGACTTCAGGAGCTTGACGTTGACGAGGAATCCGACGAAAACGTTGGTGTAGTACGTTATGAACCTCCAAAGGGCGACGAGAACTCCCAAAACGTCTTGAGGAACGAACTTGGAGTAGAGATAAACCATCCCGGCCTCGGCTATCCCGCTACTACCCGGAGTTAGGGGGACGAGAGATACTATTACGAGTATGAACTGGGCGGTTATGGACAAGAGAACTGCGGGATTTTGGTTCAAGGCCAATAGAACCGCGGAGGGAACCAAGAACTCCGGAAACCATATGAGAGCGGTGTAGATCATCGAAAGGATTACCTCATCCCACGGATTCCTGAGCATCTCCACGAGGGCTTTTCTGAACATCAAAGTTTCCTCCTTGAACCTTCCGGCAATCTTCCTCGCCTTCTCCTCCCCGAACCTTCTGAGCCTCCTCTCCAACCACTCCGAAAACCTTCCCACGTTCCTCTCGTCCTTGACTATGAGGTAGAGGAACAGCAGAAATCCAACGAGGCAAACTCCGAAAATCGCCCCGACCTCGAACCCGAACTTCGTCGCGAACCCCGAGACGAACAGGAACAGTACGAGGGCTATTACGAAGAATATGGCATCCAGCAACCTCTCCGCCAAAACGACGGCGGTCGCCGAACCCAAGGGGATCCTGTCCGAAAGCATCTTTATCCTCAAAGGTTCCCCTCCCGCGGAGGACGGGGTAATGGCAGCCAAGAACGTGCTCGCTATGGATATCTCAAGCGCGTACCTAAGCGAAACGTCGGCACCGAGCATGGAGGTGAGGTGCTTCAGCCTGACGCCCCAGAAGAACCAGAATAGCGAGTGAAGGAGGAAAGCGAGGATGAGAAATCGCCAATCCGCTTTGAAAATTATCCTCCAAGTGAGCTTGGTTTCGGTCAGCTTGAAAATAACAAGTATGGTTACGAGACTGACCGCGAGGCCTAATACCATCGGCTTTAGAGTGGAGCTCTTTTTATCGGACTCCATTCCACTCCTCTCCCCCTGACGTATTTCGCCAATGCGCAGATGGCTGAGTACTGGAGGAGGATCGTATGGGCGAGTAGTCCGAACGTTACTAAAATCTTTTTAAAATTCCTGAAACGGTAGAGTATGAGGGGGGGAGCGAGAAGGAGAAGTGGGAGGAGTAGTATTACTGCGTAGGTTAACGTGAGCGCCGAAATCCACGATAGAACGAAACCCCTATCCTTCGAAGAAAAAACCTCCTTCCTGTACCTCCAAAGCTGAAGTCCTCCGTAATACCATCTCTTTCTCTGGGAAACGAGATCTCTCCAGCTTAGTGGTGCCTGCTCGTACATCCTCGTATCCTCCACGTAGAGGGCTTTGTAACCCAAGCAGTGCATTCTCGTGGCGAAGTCAGCGTCTTCGGTGATGGCGTCCTCCCTAAGTCCGTACTTCATCAAAAGATCCGCCCTCAAAACACCTATGAGGCCGTTGAACTGCTTGAACTTCGATAACTTTAGGAGGAAGTTTATTAGGTGATACTCAACCTCCACGGTTTCCGAGACGAGGTTAACGGGGTTGGACACGTACCTCGGGGAAGAGGCCAAGTAAGCCGTCGGATCCCCCTTAAGAGCCTCGACGCACTTGACCACGAAATCCCTATCGGGACGGGAATCCACGTCGAATATGGCTATGTAGTCGGGTTTGAACGGTTTTAGATACTTCAACGCGTCGTTTATCGCCCCCGCCCTCTTTCCCCTCGTCGTCTTTCTCTCCAAAACATCGACGCCCAACCTTCTAAGCTCCCTTCCCCTTACATCCCCCCCGTCCTTCAGGTCTACCACGTAAACGATCTTCACTTCAAAAGAGTCGTAATCCAAGCTCTTCAGATGTTTTGCGGAGTTTACCAAAACCTCGAGGGGTTCGAAGGGTGAAACGGGAACGATCACCGCAACCCTATTCGTAGACAACCTTCTTCATCTCCTCCATGACATCCAATATCTTCCTTTCGAGCTCAATCGCGGAATTCAAAATCTCCTCAAGCCTGAACTCCTCGATCTCGTCTTTCATTTCCGGATGAGATCCTATGAAGTCGCTGAGATTCGTAACTATGGATCTAACGTCTCCGTATGCTTCGTTCAGTAAGGCGAGCATTAAAAAAACCCTGCTCCTCCTGTCGAACATCCCCTCACCTCTTCTTCCAGAAGGACGGATAAGTTCCCCTCTCCATTATAACCCTCGTAACGTCCACCACGACGCCGCTCCTCACCTTTAGCATGTCCTCCGCGTCCATAAGAGCCTTACCCAATGCGACGAGCTCGTTCTTTAGCGTGAAGATGGCAACGAGTTCGTCCTTCTTAACCGTCTTCTCTATGTAAAGAACGCCCTTCGCCGTCAGATCCGCACCGTGGCATATCGCATCGACCGCGGTGTCCTTTATCACAACCTTGGGCACGTTGGCGACGGCCAACTCCATCGGCTTGATTATCTTCCTGAGATACTTCTCCTCCCCCTCCTCCTTCCACATCACGTAAGCGTCGAGCAGGTCGTGGAGGGTGTAGCACATGCTTTCGTCGAATATCCCCGTCCTCGTCCTCCTAAGCTCCTGCATGTGAGCTCCGCATCCCAAAACCTCTCCCACGTCGGTGCAAAGCTTTCTGATGTACGTTCCCGCCTCGGTCGTAACCTTGAAAAGAACATCCCTCCCCTCCATCTCGAGTACTTCGATCTTGTAGATCGTCCTCACCCTCAACCTCTTCTTAACCGCCGACTTCAGCGGAGGACGCTGGTATATCTTGCCCTCGAAGAGCTTCAGAACCCTCTCCACCTCTTCCCTCCTAACGTCCCCGTGCAAACGCATCAGGCACACGTACTCCTTCTCGGAACCCTGCAGAATTCTAACGAGCTTGGTGGCGTCCTCTATCATTATCGGCAGAACGCCGGTAACTCTCGGATCCAAGGTTCCGGTGTGGCCAGTTTTTTGCACGTTTAGAATCCTCCTGACCCAAACCACGACCTCGTGACTGCTCGGCCCCATCGGCTTGTCTATTACGACGAAACCTTTCCTTATGTACTCCTCCATGGGTCTGTTGAACGGATAACAGCCGTAACTGTCGTCGGTGCTACCCTCTTCCTTGACGTAGAACCTTTCCTCGAATCCCTTCTCCTTTCTGATCGTCAGAGCTTTCATGCTCGGGAAGTAGAATCCGTCAAGATTTAAAAATTATGTGTCAGAGCCAAAAGGATCCGGACTCAAAGTTTAGGCTATTCCCGTTTTGCTCAATATCAACTCGAACTCGTCCTTCGAAGGATCGACGTCCTCGAGGATCGTGTACCTTTTCCTCCTTATGTTCTTCGCGTACATCAGAGCTTCGACGACCTGCTCCTTGGTGAGCCCCAATTCTCTCGCGGTCGTCGGGGCTTGAATCTTTTCGAGCGACATCCTTATCAACTCCCAATCCCCCTCGCCGTAGTATTTCTCGTGCAGGTACTCCATTATTATCGTTCCTAAGGCCACCTGCTCCCCGTGCGTCCCGTTCCCGTATCCGAGTATGTCCAAAGCGTGACTGAACTTATGCTCAGATCCGCTCGCCGGCCTACTGCTACCGACGAGGGATATCGCCACTCCGCTCAGTATAAGTCCCCTGACGAGGGTTTCTATCTGATTCCTGAGATCGAGTCTCTCAGCGCTCATGAGCATGAGCTTGGCAGGCATCATAGCCATGCTCGCCGCGACTTCGTTGAACTCCTCCCCCCTCTTCTCCTTCCCGAGTTTCCAGTCCTTCACCGCCACTACGTTGGATATGAGATCTCCGTAACCGGATCGGAGCAACCTTATCGGACTGTGCCTCAGGATAGTTAGATCGGCGAGAACTGCGGTCGGAGGATTCACGAGTATGGACACGGGTTTCCCGTTCTCCTTAAAGCTCGCAACGGGCGAAGCTATGCCGTCGTGAGATGCGACGGTCGGTACGCTTACGAAAGGAACTCCGAGGTCGGAGGCGATTATCTTCGCGATGTCGAGAACCTTGCCGCCTCCTATTCCCAGCACGCCGTCGACGTCGGAGTAGCTTAGGGATACGACGATGTTCTTCGCAACCTCCATCTTGGAGTCCTCGACGAAGAACCTTCCGAAAACGCGGTCGGATATCCTCTCCTCGATCTTCCTTCCCGCCACCTCGTAGGACTTCCTCCCCGTAACTATAACGGCGGAGGAGATCCCGAGCCTTTCGAGAAGCTCGGGTAACCTCTTCCTAACCCTCTCCCCCACCTCAACGATCAGGGGTATGTCCACACTCCTGAACAGCCTCATAGCAGCTCCTTCGGTATGACCAGCACCTCTCCTTCACTCTCTACGACGAAGACGGTATCCCCGGGACTCAACCTCGCCCTCGGCCTCCTCGCCTGAACCACCTCCTGAGTTCTCGGATGTAGCACTTCAACCACGAACTCGTCGCAGTTGACGACTACGCTTTCCACCATCTCCTCCCTCCTCGCTATCACCTTAGGATCCTTCAACTTTACCGTTTCCCCGTCCAACGTCACCGCCTTTCCTAACCTTTGACTCGTAACAACGCACACCCTTCCGTTCTCCCTGACCACATCCCCCCTTCTGTACTTCGGCAACCTTACGGCGTAAGTGAATCTATAGACATCCCTTCCGTCCCTCCTCGTGTGGATCTTTCTGCTTTCGGTTATTCTCCCCCCGAGTTCCTCCACGATCGTTCTCGAAACCTTCCTACCAATGTTCCTATCGCCGAAGTAGAAGTCCACTCCCTCCTTCCTCTCCACGACCTTCGATATGAACGCCTTCTGGTTTTCCCTCTCCCTGTCCAAAATCCTCTCTATTATCTCCCTAACCTTCTCCATCTCCTCTTCCTCTATCTCCCTATCCTCAGCCCTAACCTGAACTATCGCCTCGTAGTATCCACCTGCCTCTCTGCTGCACCTCCCGCAAACCTCGCTCGAAACCCTCACCTCTATTACCTTTCCTACCTCCACGTCCTCATCCTCTATCCTTCCCCTCAGGGAAACCGCGTACCTCCCGACCTCTCCCCTCGTTAGAGGTGTGACCGAAACCCCCTCGACCTCGAACTCGGGAACGACCCTGATTCGAGATAGAATAACGTCCACGAGCGCGTCTTCGAAAGCAATATCCCTCCACCTTCCGGATATCTTGAAGAAACCGCATCTCGGGCATCGGATGAGTGTGACTACGTCGTCTAACTCGAAAACCTTCCTCCTCTCCACGTAGCATTCGGGACAAAGATCCAAGGATTCCACGGGTTTACCGCAGATAGGACATCTCTTCATTGCAAACGGGAAATCGTCCGGTGGGGTATATAAATTTTGACGCCAAACCTTTTATAATTTGGAATCCAAAAACTTACATGGCTCTGTTCGATTGGGGAACGTACAACGGAAGGTGGAAGTTGCACATAGCGGAGCTCTTGGGAATGAGGCTCACCGAGATTCCCCCCTACGATTTCACGAGGAGGAGATACTCCGAAGAGTACTTCAGGGAATACGGAGAGCTCGCGAAGGCCTTCAGCACAGTAACCGCCCACTCCCCCTATTACAGCACGGTATCCGAAGACGAAGAAGCTCTCGAGAGGGCGAGAAAGGGACTCGTGGCATCCGCCAAAAAGGCCGAAATTGCCGGAGCGGAGGTGTTCAACCTCCACTTGGGAGGAAAGCTCGAGGACTTGGATAAGACGATAGAGGTGTCCGCCGAGACGGTTAGGAGGATCCTCGACAACACTAAGACGATAAAGGTATCGCTCGAAACGACGTACTCCAAATACCTCCTCGGTTCTCTCGACGAGATAAAGGCCATAATGGAGACGCTCGATTCCAACAGGGTGATAGTTTCTCTCCAGCTTGAGAACGATTGGATGAGGGAAAAGAGGGTGTACAGGACGGGACTCTTCCACAAGGCTTCCGAAGAGACCGACGAGTCGTTCTGGATTGGTATAATGAAGAAGGCTTTGGACATGTGCCCCGACTACCTATCTCTGAGGTTCTCCCAGATAACTGGTGTTAAGCTGAGGGGGATAGTCGTCAAGAAGAGGGTTCCGCTCGGAATGGGTTACCCGAAGTTGGAACCCCTCGTCTCCGCGATAGCCAAGTTCGTAGTCAGGGAGATCTACGACGAAGATCTGCCGACTAAAATCCACCTCATATACACCGGCCTCCCCGACACCAAGTACAGAGACTGCGTTCAGCTTTACTCGAAGGTGGCGAGGGAGATAGTGCCCCTAATCGAAAGATGATCGAGCTAAGGCCGTACCAAAAGGAGGCAATCGAACACGCTCTAAAACGTAAAAGAGCGGTGCTAATACTCCCAACCGGAACCGGAAAGACTATAATAGGTGCATTTTTTCTAAAACGTTTGTTCGATTCTGGAGCAATTAGGAAAGCTCTCGTCCTCGTTCCCACGAGGATTCTGGTGGAGCAGACCCACAAGGTTTACGGAAAGTTAGGCTTGGACTCCGAAATGATCTACGGCCTAATTCCTAAGGAAAGGAGGGCTGAGCTTTGGAAGACTGCCAAGATTGCGATATCCACGCCGGAAACAGTTTACAACGATATCGATCTCGTCAGGGTGGATGCCATCGTCGTAGATGAGTGCCACCACGCGGTGGGGGAGGACGCCTACGTCAAGGTGCTTAGGGAGCTCGAATGCGATTACATGCTCGGACTATCGGCGTACATACCCGAAAGGAGGAGAAGGGAGATTGAGAGGTTGATAGGGGAGATAAGGGAGTGGAGCGCGGAGGACGTGAGGCCTTACGTCGCCGAGTGGATAGGGGAGGTCATCGAAACCCACCTCGACGAGAGGGAGATGGAGGTTTACGAGGAGATAGAGGCGAGGAGGAGCGTTGCGAGGGGTAGCGAGAAGCTGATCTACACGTCCGCCCTAAAGTATCTCTCGAAGGACGGAGCACTGGCTTTGAAGGAAAGCGTGAGCAGAAAGAACAAGCTATCAAAACTCTTAGAGGATCTGAGGGACAGGATCTTCGAACTCAGAGACCTCCACAAGCTCGACCACCTCCTGAAAGTCCTGAGAATTTACGAGGGATTCAACAAGGCCATAGTCTTCGTGGAGAGAGTCGTGGTGGCGAAAAGGATTGCGAACGAGCTCGAAGGCGATTACGAGGTCGCTCTCGTAGTCGGGAGGAGGGACGGGAGGAAGGAGATGCTTGAGGCAGCGAAAAAAGCGGAGGTCGTAATTTCGACGTCCGCGGGAGAGGAGGGAATGGATCTACCGATAGCGGATCTGCTCGTAAACTGGAGCAACACCTCGAGCCCCCTAAGGTTCATACAGAGGCACGGGAGGATAATGAGGAGGGCGGGGAGGGAGGTGAAGTTCGTAGTCTATCTCGTAACCCCCGACACCATCGACACGGACGACCTAATATCCTCAATAGACCGAGCCAAGAGGATAGTGGACGTGAACGTGGACAGGGACGTGCTGGAGGAGCTTTGGAGAAAGTCGAGGAGGTACAGGATAGTGGAGCTCTTGAGCAGACCCATGCCGTTGGAGTGGATAATGCAGATCAGCGGTAGGACTCGAACGGAGGTCGTTTCGGCTTTGAGGAAGGCGTTGGAGGAGGGGGACGTTGTGTACATCTACACCCATCTCGGCAAGACGTACGTTAGAAAGGACAGACTTAGAGCCCTCGAAGAATTCGAACCTCATCTGACTCCCAAGCACGTAGGCAAGGTTAGGTTGGCGAAGGGGAGAAGGAGGACGATAGTCGGGGATTTCGGAAAGCTTTTCGAGGAGCTTTCGAAACGCCTCCCCCTACCCAAACTCGAGATCACTGTTGTGAGAAGGGAGGGGGACTTGGAGGTTTACGACTTCAGGAAATACGATTTCGTCATAGACCGAAGGGATCTGCTCGAAATAGTATTAAAAAACGCCTTATCTTGAAAAGAATTTCTCCGCCCTCTCCAACGCCCTCGCTATGAGCGTAGCTCCGTTTTTCAGATCCTCCAAGTCTATAACCTCCACCGGGCTGTGGATGTATCTCGCAGGAACGCTTATCACTCCCGTCGGAATGCCCTCCTTGGTCAGGTGGATGGCCGTTGCATCGGTGGTTCCCCCCTCCGCCACCTCGAGCTGGTAGGGTATCCCGTACTTCTCTGCGGTTCCTCTGAGCCACTCCAAAACCCTCCTGCTCGCTATCAATCCCCTCCCGCTCGCGTCCGCTATCGTTATGGCCGGCCCCCTTCCGAGCCTTACGTCCATGTGCGCGGCTTCCGTTCCGGGGAAGTCCGTCGCGACGCAAACATCAGTGGCTATCGCCACGTTCGGCTCAATTGCAAACGCAGAGACCCTCGCTCCCTTCAACCCGACCTCCTCCTGAACCGTCCCCACGGCGTAAACCGTAGCGTCCGTTTTGGTTTCCTTTAGGGCGAGGATCATCATCGCAAGTCCGGCTCTGTTGTCGAGAGCCTTCCCCGTAACCCTCCTGCCCATCTCAACGAGTTCCCTGTCTATCGTGATCGGAGTCCCGATCTCTATCCCCATCTCCTCCACATCCTCCTTACTCTCCGCACCCACGTCTATGAACATGTCCTTGAGCTCTACGGCCTTCTTCCTCTCATCTCCCTTCATCAGGTGCGGCGGCTTGCTTCCTATCACTCCGTAAACCTTCCCCTTCCTTCCGTGCAGAACCACCCTCTGGCCGAGGGCGATCTGGTCGAACCACCCCCCGATTGGTGTGAACCTGACGAACCCCTTATCGTCTATGTGCTTCACCATGAAGCCTATCTCGTCCATGTGGGCGGCGATCATCTCCTTGAATTCGTTTCCGTTCTTCACGCATATCAGGTTGCCCATTTTGTCCACCCTTATCTCATCAACTACGTCCTCGAGCTCCGCCTTGACTATCTCCCTCACCTCGTCCTCGTAACCGCTTATACCGTGCGCGTCGCTAAGTTTTTTGAGAAGAGATATAACCTCCTCCATAGCATTTCCAACGCATCGATTCAAAAATAGGTTGCGGAACGGATAAGATCCCCCGGGTGAAGGGGTGGTCATGCATAGGGAGGGTCACGTCGGTCTGTCCTTGGCCGTAGCCTCGGGCATCATGGCGTTGGTGCACAGATGGGATCTCCCGACCCTCGCGATAGTCCTCGTTTTCTCAACTTTTCCCGACATCGATCTCAGAATAGGAATAGCTCACAGGAAATGGACGCACAACCTGTTTTTCGCGCTACTTTCGGGCGTTGTCTTCGGATACGTAACCTACGAGGTGGGACTGGGATTCCTGCGAGGATTCCTTGGGGCGTTCGGGGGTGTGTGCCTACACATTCTCGGAGACCTCCTTACCTACAGAGCCTTCGCCCCCCTCTATCCCGTGTCAAACCGCAAGTTCTCCTTAGGACTGTTCAGATCAGACAACCGCGTTGTTAACCTCCTGATGCTCGTCCTCGGATCTTTAGCGTTCGCGATCCTCTACTATTCGGAACATTTTTAACCATACGGGAGTAGCATCGAGAGATGAAAAGGTTGCTAATCGTTCTCCTCGTGCTTCTGCTTCTGGGATGCACGGGATCCAAGGAGAAGGAGGTGGTCGTCAAGCCGATGCCCTTCCTGAAGCAGGCGGTAGTGATGAAGCTCGACGGGCATTACAAGGTCGTCGTGTTCTTCGAACTACCCACCCCGTGCCACAAGGTAAGGTTTACGGGCATGACCGTGGAGGGGCACACGGTAACGCTCGACTTCGAATACACACCACCCAAACCGGGGGAGGTCTGCATACAGGTCGTTCAAAAATACACGAAGTCCGTCGATCTGGGAAGGCTTGCGAAGGGAAGGTACACGGTTTTAATTAGGGTCAACGGATCAGTTGCGAAGATACTGAGGTTTTCAGTAGAATGATCAGAGCCAGAAGCTCCACGACGCCCACGTACACCCAAACGTAGCTAAGGGAAATACCGTACAAGAACCCCGTCGCCACCCCTCCTACCAAAGCGCCCAAACCGTAGGTAAGGTTAACGGTTCCGTACGCAGTTCCCCTCTTCTCAACTTCGCTTATCTCCGCCACTGCGGATCTCATCACGGTCTCGTGCAGCGCCATGACCGATCCGTAAACGAGGGTTGCGAGCGGGAAAACGAAGCCCAACGGGACGAGGATGGTCAGGAGGGGTACGAGCAGCAGCGTCCGGAAACCCATCCTATCGTAGAGTTTCCCCACCACGGGGGCGAAGAGTGCGTCCACTCCCATGGCGAGGGCGTAGAGTATGGGGATCACATCTTCCTCCACACCGCCCAACTTCATTCCGTAGGATATTATCTGAAAGTTCACCAAACCCGCGACGCTCAGAAATACGAAGAGTGCGTAGGGTAAAAGTATCCCTCCTCCACCTTCTCCCCTCTCCAACGTCCTCGGGTTCGGAACCCTTCTCCAAGCGTAGATAAGAACCACGAGGAGGAGAGTGGCGGGGATGAGCATGATGGAAAAGCCCGCCCCGTATCCCAGCCCAAGGTAAAGCACCGCGAACATAATCGCCGGACCCAGAAACGCACCTATCTGATCCAACGCCTCGTGGATTCCGAATCCGAACCCCCTACCAACCTCCTCCGCGGCGAAGGAGAGTATGGTGTCCTTCGCAGGTGACCTTATCCCCTTCCCCAACCTCTCCAATACCACGAGCAGGGCGGCGATCCGCCAGTCCCTCGTTAAAGCGAGGAGGGGTATAGCCATTATCATCGAGTATCCCAGAAAGGTGGCTTGCCAGTACCATCCCCTCCTATCGACCAAGTATCCCGAAACGACCCTCAGCCCGTAGCCTACGAACTCCGAAGCTCCAACGATAAAACCGAGCGTTAACGCGCTCACGCCCAAAGTCGCGAAGTACGGGCCGAGTACGCTCCTCGCACCCTCGTAAACCACGTCCCCCAGTAGGCTGACGACACCCATCAGAAGTATGAACCTGAGCGCGCGCATCGGGCGAGGTTTTGCGTAAGTTAAATTAAATCGTATCGATGCCCGCTCTGAAAATGAAAATAGTCCTTACCACCCCCTACTACCCGCCGAACTTGGGAGGAGTGGAGGTTCACGTTAGGGATCTGGCGGTGAGACTGATAAAAAACGGTTTCGAAGTTGAGGTCGTTACGTCTTCGGGAAGGGACGATCGCGTTAGGGTAAGGGAGGTCGCCTCCATACCCGTTCCCTACTCCCCCATTCCGCTGAGGTTTCCGGAGATCGAGGGGGACATCTTCCACTCCCACGTTCCCTCCCCCTTCTTCGCAAGGGAGGTGGCCAAAAGAGGAATGAGTCCGCACGTGGTAACCTATCACAACGACGTGGTCGTGCCGGAGAGGGTGAACGGATACTGTATCCCGCGGAGGATAGGTAGGATCGTGGAGGAGATCGCATGCGACGTCACGAGGTACGTTTTGGACGGAGCCGACGTCGTAATAGCGACGACGGAGGATTACGCGAAAACTTCACCGATACTAAAGGATTACGATGTTGAGGTAATTCCCAACGCCGTGGATGTTGAAAGATACGAGTTCGAACTCGAAAAGGAAGATTACGTGATATACGTCGGAAGGCTCGTCGAGTACAAGGGCCTGCCGATTCTGATGAGGGCCATGAGGATCGTTCAGAAATCGCTACCGCTGAGGCTCGTGGTCGTAGGGGATGGGGAGGACAGGCGTGCGTTTGAAAGGCTCGCGAGGTATCTCGGCGTCGAATCGGAGTTCTTGGGGAGGGTTTCCGAGGGGAGAAAGATAGAACTGATAAAGAGGGCGAGGGTTCTCGTGCTACCTTCCAAGTCGAGGTTGGAGGCTTTCGGGATCGTGCTGCTCGAAGCTATGGCGTGCGGGACGCCCGTGATAGGTTCGAACGTCGCCGGAGTTAGGAGCGTTGCGAGGGAGGGGGGTATGGTCTTTCACGACATCGAGGATCTCGCCGAGAAGATAATGAAGATCGCGACGAGCGAAGGGTTGGCGAGGGCGCTGGGGAGGAAGGGAAGGAGGGTGGTTGAGGAGAGATACAGCTGGAAGGTCGTTCTGAAGAGGATTACGGAACTTTACGAATCCCTAACCTGACCAAACGTTTATATTTCCCGAGTTCGACCTTTATAGGGGGAGCGGCGGTGGGCGGCTTCCCGTAAGGAGGAAAGTCCCCCCACCGTTGGTGGCGGACCCCCGCAAGGGGGTGCCCCGAGAGGGGCGGCAACGGCACAGAAACGACACCCGCTCGGGGAAACGCGATGACTCCGGGAGGATGAGGTCACCCGAGCGGGATGAAACGCGCCGACCCCGCCGGTGCAAGGCCGTTAAGGCCGCTCAGATTAATGCCGCCTAAAAACAGAAGGGGGCTTACTACCGCCACTCCCCCCATTATTTAAGACATTATTTAAGAGAAAAAGAACAAAACAAAAAAGTATATATTTTTAAGTGCACACCTAAATAATATTATGAGTTCGTGCGAACGAAAAGTTTCTGAAAGTTGCGAGAGTGCATTAATACCACAAGATCCAAGGGATTGGGAAGAAAATTCGTTATTAAAACAAAATTACAATTTAAATTTAGAAGAGCTTAAAGAGAGATTATTGGAAAAAGGTGTTTGTGGAGATGTTTCGTTGGACGATACTGTTTACGTTTATATTGTGAGAACTACGAGAGTTAATTACTGCTGGTGTTCGAATAGCCATGTGATTACACAGTGGGGATGCGCTCCGAATTTCGAAGGTGGGATAATAACCTTAACAAACTGTAAACATGATATGAGATGTTCGAGTAATTTAAAGAGTTGCTTTAATTCAGGTAAACTATGGATTGCCGGAATTACGACAAAAGATGAAAATAGAAATCCACTACAAAAGAATTTTCTGTTTTATTTAATGAAAGTCGATAATTATTATAAAATAATAGATTCGTTTTACGATATCTGGGACATCTTTGGACAGGTGTCAAAAATTAGAGATAAAAAAGATGCTTGCAATAATCCCTTGGGAGACCTTTATAGACCAAAATCGGACTGTAACTTTGACGTTGGAAATGACAAATGGAATCCAAACTGTTATAATTCACCAAGCCGAAATCATGTTCATAGTTCAACTTGGAAGAATGACATCACATATGCTTGCAAAAACGGAAATAGACCACTCTTACTTATAGGAGAGAATCCATTTATAGGCAAGAGGAAAGGAAGAAAGTGTTTTAACAGCTATCTATGGACGGTGCCTAAGATTGAATTCACATTGGACGATATTAGACAAGGCTATAGAAAAATGTCTTTAAAAGATTTTATATTATATTTGAAATAATTTTAATTTATTATTTAATGTACTGAATCAAGTTTTAAATTCTGAAACGATCGAAATCCGACATGCGAGTGGAGAAGGTATTTTTGGGCATGGTGTTGCTGTTCATGGGACTCGCCCTCCTCGCCCTCTCCTCGATCCCCTCATCGAACGTTCAATACGGGGGAGTGATAATAATAGGGCCTATCCCCATAGTCGTAGGCTCCTCCCCCGGAATGGCCGTGTTCGGGATAATGTTCGCGGCGATAATGCTGCTAATAATAATAGCGATGATGAGGTGGTAGCATGCTGCTCGAAATACTGGCGTTCGCGATGATCTTCGCAGGCGTAGTGCTGATACTCAGAGGGTTGACCGAAAGCCCACCGGAGCTCTACGTTCCGGAGGAGAGGGAAGACGAAGAAGAGGAAAGGAAGGAAAGGAGGGAGGTGAAAGCGGGAGGTGTTATACTCATAGGCCCCATCCCCATCGTGTTCGGGGAATCGAAATATGCATTCTACGCTCTCCTTCTGACGATCCTGCTGATGTTCATGGTAATCCTGCTGATGTTTTGGAGGTGGTAGCTTGATCGAGAAGAAGATAGTTTACTTCGATAAGCCGGGAAAGGAGAACACCGAAGCGACTCTCAGGCTCGCAGTGGAGAGGTGCGAGGAGTTGGGAATAAGGTATCTCGTGGTGGCGTCATCAACTGGAGAGACAGCGAAGAAGGCTTTGAAGATGATCGAGGGCAAGGACATCAGGCTGGTCGTCGTTACGGATCACACCGGATTCGAAGGGGAAGGCAAGAACACAATGGATCCCGAAACCGAGAGGTTTTTGAGGGAGAACGGGGTTACGATAGTTAGACAGTCCCACGTCCTTTCGGGACTGGAGAGAAGCTTTACGAGAAGGTTCGGCGGATTGTCGAGGACAGAAGCAGTTGCGGAAGCTTTAAGAGCTCTCTTCGGGCATGGGCTGAAGGTGTGCGTGGAGATAACCATCATGGCGGCGGATAGCGGAGCGATTCCTATTGAGGAGGTCGTGGCCGTAGCTGGGAGGGAGAGCGGAGCGGATACCGCTGTGGTTGTAAGGCCGGCGCACACGAACAGCTTCTTCAACATGCAGATAAAGGAGATAGTGTGCATGCCGAGGGAGAAAAGATAAATATTTTTCTATCCGATTTTTCGCTATGAAGAGAACGTTAGTTTTGATTCTCGCCCTTCTTCTAACCTGTTGCTCGAGCAACGTGAATCCTAAGCTCGTACTTAAAAAATCCGAAGCGATCCTGCACGAGAACTTCGAGGCCAAAGCGGTATTCGTCATGACCCTTAAGACCCCAAAGTTCGTCGATCGCACGGTTTACACGATGAAGGTGATCAGGTTCGGTAACGAGACGAAGATAGCCTTTCTAAACTACTCCTTCAGTCCTAAAACTCCCGTGCACGAGAGAATGAAGATCGCGCTCAAAGACGCTTGGATAATAGACGACGGCAGCCACTTTTACCTCTACACCCCCCATCTGAAATACGTCGGGGACAAGGTGGGTCTATACGGGGTGGCAGAGGGAATTCCGAGGTACACCTACCTTCCGTTCGTGACGTGCTTGGACGTGGCGAGGACTTTCGATAAGGCGGAGAACGTAAGGCTCGTAGGTGAGGAGGGGAAGTGTTACGTGATATCCTACGAGCTGAGCTATCCGACGGTCAGGTTCTCCGATAGAGCCAAGGTCAAGGTTTGGATATCCGACTACGTTCCCGTGAAGGCAGAGATAGACGCGAAGTATCACGACACCGAAATAAGGATGGTTACGACGTTCGAGAACTTCACGACGAACGTGATCAAGGTCAACTTCAGCCTGAGAGGGCTGACGGTAATGAAAAGGTATTAGACTATGTCCCTCGACGTGTCTATTTCGAGAACGCTTCTCTCGGTCTTGAACCTAACGTAGCTCGATATCGACTGCCCGCCTATCATCTTTGGTATCGAAAACCTGTAAACGTACCTTTCGCCCATCTTTTCCGCCTCGACGAGCATTATACCGTTGCAAACGTACTTTAAAACGTTCAAGTCCCTCTCGTCGTAATATCCCTTCAGCACAACGAGATACGCGAGCAGATTGTTCTTAGTGGCTATCTCCCTTACCCTAACCGCCTTTTCGACGGGGAAGTTGAATTCCACGACAACCTTGCAGTTCGCGAGCTTGTTGAGATCCTCAAGCCCTTCTATTATTATCGAGTTGAACCCCAACGTCTTCAATTCCTCTTCGACGAGATCAGGCGACTTGAACGACGGAAGGTAGTATCCTCCATCGCTTAGATTGTAAACTATGAGCTCCGGGGAAGCGAGGGGGTCGATGAGGACGAGTATCGTCGAAGGAATTGGGAATCCTCCAATCGCCCTGTCTATTACCCTGATCCCGCTCTTGACTATATCACCGATACTAACACCCCCAGAGTCGCTATCAACATGATTATCGAGTGCTTTATACCGCTCAGGGGATCTCCCTCACCCATGACGCCCGCAACTATGCCCGAGAACAAGGCTTGAAGCAACGTGGCCTGTCCCATTATCCATATGAGCTCGTCCTTGTTGACCCTCGCCTTGAACAGCGTGCTACCCGACTTGAACATCGATGGGAAGAATTTCGTGAAGAGCATGTACATTATACCCAAGAAAGCGAAGAAGGCTATGTAGATTATTATGACGTATATCAGCATGTTGACCTTCCTCTCCTTTTCGAGCGTCCTCTCGAGCTCCGCGTCTCTGGCGCATAGATGGAGGGCTTCGGTAAGATCTCCTCCAATCCTCAGCACGTCCATCAGCACCACCACTACCCTCGTCAAAGCGGGAACCTTAAGCCTGTTGCTGAAGTTGGCGAAGGCCTCTACGAGTCCCGATCCCCACTCCACGTCCTTCTGCATCTTCTTGACCTCCTCGTATATTCCCCCCTTACCCGTTTCCGCCACTATCTCTATCGCCTGCTGTAAAGTAGCTCCCGTAGCGCAAATCCCGGCCAAATCCTTAAGGAACTCGGGTATCTGATCCCTTATCCTGTTAAGCCACCTCTTCTTCATCTCGTGGAAGAAGGAGAGGGGGGCGAGGGCTATTATCATGGCTATTACTATTGCGAACTCGGGTCTCATTGTGTGAATAGCTACGGCGAGGTAAAGAACGGCTACCGGAACGGAAAATATTAGAGAGTAGATCGGTTTCTCCTTTATGACCAGCAGAGGAGTCTTGAGGATCTGTAAGCTTTTCTTCTTCTTTAAGGCTCTCACGTACCTCCTGTACAGTTCGCTCTTCTTCACCTCCTCGCTCGGCTCGACTTCCTCCTCCTCAACTTCGAGCATCGCGCTCCTTTCCGTTCCCTTGGGCGTTATGAAGTAAATCAACCCCGCGAAGGATATCGAGCCCAAGGGCACCATTATGTACGCGAGGGCGTACATCGTCGATATGTTTCCGCTACCCATGGCGAGCATTATGCTCTCTATTATGAAGAGGAAGAGGGGAGTCGCTACCGCGGCGGTAACGTAGGCTTCCGCGAGAAGGGCGAGCGTCTCCAAGAAACCCTTCTGCTCGACCTTGGCCTTCTCAGCGTACTGCTCGGATTTTCCTGCTAGGAACACGGAAACGTCTCCTCCACTATCGATCGTCGTTAGAAGACCGCTTATGAGCTCCTTCATGGTCGGGGATGGCGTAACGTCGTAGAGAGCCATCATGGCCTCGTGGAGATCCATGCCGAAGTACTCCATGTGATAGACGACGAACTGGAACTCCCTCGCAACCTCCCCGTATGTTTCCTCGTGGTCGGCGAGGGAGTAGATTATGTCGAGAATGCTCACCCCACCCCTGCTAAGCGCGAACATGTAGTTCACCGCGTAGGGAAGCATCCTCTCGATTTCCCTCTTCCTCTCATCGACCTTTATCGAGGGATAAAGGAGGAACAGTCCGTAAACGAGGTAATAGAAGAGAACGGTAAAGGTTACGACGATGAAAGCCATTAGGAGATAGTTTCCGAGCACACCCAAGTTCAGGGTCAGCTTCGGCATGGACGGAAGATGGATGGGAAGGCTGTACGGAACCTGCGGACTGTAAACGTTCGTGAATATCTTCATGAGCTTGGGTCTTATAAGCGGGTAAACCAAGGCACCAACCAACGCTCCAAATATAGCCGAAATTATGCTGTAAAGCTTAGCCTCGGCGAGGTAGTATTCGACGGTCTTGGGTATCCTCGCGGACTTGAGCATGTGGTCTAACTTCGCGTACTTCGACCTCTCCGCCCTGATCTTCTTCCCGAATATCGAGTACGCAAACTTGCTTATCTTAGCTTCTGGCTGCCTCATACTTCTCTACCATCTTGAAAACCTCATCCGGGTTCGCGTGATAGGCCTTTATGAACCTCAGGAACTCGTGAGCCGTTATCCCCTTCTCCACCATGTATTCGAGAATCATCTTCCTCTTCTCGAACTCCTCAACGAGCTTGCTTTCGTCCCAAGCCTTGAACAGCATGATCTCCCTCATAACCTTCGAGCTCCAAACGTCGTTTAGAAGGAATCTGTGCGTATCCGTCATCGGATCCCACCTGAATATGGTCATGGTCTTGATGTTCTTCGTAACAGGATCTATCTCCGTGATCTCCGCTATCTCCAAGTTCCTCCTGACCTTCCTTCCCCCGACGAACGTCTGAGCCTGAACGCTGACTATGTCCAAAGCGGAGATCATGGAACGCGGAACGCTAAGAGGGGGATATTCGAGTCTGTGAATCGCGGCCTCAACCGAATCCGCGTGGAAGGTGGAGAGGGTCGTATGGCCGGTGCTCATGGCTTGGAACAGGGTTTGTGCCTCTCTCCCCCTGACCTCACCCACTATTATGTACTCCGGCCTCTGCCTCAAAGCAGCCCTTAGAAGATCGTACATGTCTATCTTACCCCTCTCCTCACCCGTAAAGCTCTCCCTCGTTACAGCGGGAATCCAGTTCATGTGAGGAAGTTTGAGCTCTCTCGTGTCCTCGATGGTGACTATCTTCGCGTTCAAGGGGATGAACAGGGCGACCGCGTTGAGGGACGTGGTCTTACCGCTCGCCGTTCCACCTACGAAGAGCATGCTCTTCCCGTTTTCGGCAGCGAGCCAAAGGTAGGCCATCTGCTCAGCGGAGAACGTTCCCCACCTGATCAGATCGACGGGGGTGATCAGAACCTCCCTGAACTTTCTTATCGTGAACGTGCTACCCCTCGTCGTTACGTCCTTGCCCAACGTCAGCTGAATCCTGCTTCCGTCCGGCAGTGTAGCGTCGACGAGCGGGTTGGATGTGGATATGTGCTTTCCGCTCCTCTGGGCAAGTCTTATTACGAACGAGTCCAACTCCCTCCTCTCGAACTTTACGTTCGTCTGCATGTTTCCGTAGTTCCAGTGGTAAACGAACACCGGAATGTTCCAGCCGTCACAGGATATGTCCTCTATGTAGGGATCCCTCATTATCGGATCTATCTTGTAGAATCCGATGAAGTCCCTTCTGATGTAGTAAAAGAACTTGTGGAACGTTTGCTTGTCGATTTGAAGATCGTAATCCTCCACGACCTCCTCCAAAGCCCTCTCAAGCGTGCGCTCCTTATCCCCCTTCTTCTCGAACCCCTTCCCGTATATGAGCCTGTTCCTTACGAGCTCCTTGAGTTCGTGAAGCATGTACCTCTCCGCCTTATCGAGTTTGGGTTCGGATATGAAGTAGAGGTAATCGTTGGCCTCCTTGCTGAAGAGAATGAAGATCTTCGCAAAGGGTCTGTAAACCCAATACTCGTCAACGATGTCGTATCCGCTCGGGAAGGTCGTGTCGAGGAGATCCTCTATCGTTCCGTACTTGGCTATCTCCCTAACGCTCTTGAATACTTCGGAAATCTCACCAACGTCTATCTCCTTGAGAACATCCGTAACGTCTTCCAAAATTTTATCCGATATCTTATCAGGAGCCTTAACCTCGCTAACCACTTCGACGAGCTTCTGCTTCGAAACCTTCTTGGGTCTTATCCTCTTTATCCTACCGTTCTCCATAACTCAACCCTCATAACAATTATGATACGACCTTGCTCAACCTCTCTTCTTTCCTATCCTTAATAATCTTTTTCGCGACCCTCCTCGCCACCCTCCCGTCTATCGGTCTATTGGCCTTTATATAGATAAATCCGTTTTCAAGCTTTACAAATGTTTCGAATTTATCGGATTCTACGATCACCCTCTTAGCGTACGGAAACACGTAGAAGGGATCTACGAGGGTGTCCTTGCCGGTAGTGAACAGTATCTCTCCGAAATCGTCCGCTATGACTATCTCGTCGAACTTCCTTTCCCCCTCTTCTTCCTCCTCGGGCTCCTCGAACTCCTCTATCTCCTCCTCAATCTCCGCCAAAACCCCCTTTCCCTTTATATCCTTGAGTCTGACTACCCTTATCTCCGGCTCCTCCCTCCTTCTCCTCATTAGGATGACCAGCAGGATCGTCAGGGGTATGAGGGGAAGGAGGTAAACGTACATGTAACATCGGCTCATCGACCCTTTATTTATCATTTGTCTTTCTGATGCAAAGCTTTATGTTCTTTAGAATCGTAAAAGATCTCGTGAATTCGAGGGGTCAAATGAGCGTGGATCTGCTCATAGCCGTATCCGTACTCGTGCTTTCGATAACCATGGCTTCCTACTACGTAATCTCGGCGTTCGTTCCCTATTCCGGCAGGGACATAGACCTTCAGGCCTCCGCTTACAGGGTTGCGATGATCCTGAGCGAAGACGGGGGTCTGTGGGTTACGAGCAAGCAGTTGCTCGAACCGGACTGGGCACAGAAGATACTGCGTAATCCTAACGATTACATGACGATCAGACGGGATCTGAAGAGAATTGGTCTCGCAAACACGTCGACGACGTACCTGATAAAGCTAAGCTACGAGGTAAAGATTCCGTGCTATTTGAACGCGACCAAGGTGGTCTTGTTCTTCAACGAAAGTCTATGGAGAAACGTTTTCCCTCCGCAGCCGGGATACCCATACAACTACACCTTGGACGAGCTCGCGAACCTGATAGGTCTGAACTCATCCATCAGGCACTATTACTACAACGTATCGCTGTGCTACATGAACGGGAGCGTCGTAACCCTGAAAAACGGTAAAGAATTAAGCATAGGATACCCCCTGTACGTCAAGGGGAGGTTCATACCACAGGAGTTCGGGAAGTTCGAGAGGATAGTGGTTTTAGACAACAATAAAACTATTTCAGCCTACAAATACGACCCCGACAACCCACCTTCCGATCCGTCCAAATGCTTTCTAAGGCTCGTTGTTTACGTGTGGTGATCGGAATGAGTAGAGGGCAGATGTACACCCTCGAAGCTCTGCTCGCTTCCCTCATAATATTCGGAGTTGTCGTGTTCGCGATAAACTCCTCCCCCAAGTTCGGAACGGAAACGAAGGAGTTCACGACTTTACAGCTAAAGAAGTACGCCGACGACATTCTCGAGATATTGGATTTGGAGAATTCCACTCATGAAAGTCTGCTTTCCAAGTGGATTGAGAGCGGTTTCAAAAGTAGTACTTTAAATTGGACTGCAATCGAACTCAACTTAAGAAAAAGCCTCGGTGTCATGATGCACGTCGAAGTTTTAGATCCCAACGGAAGTTTGGTGTATTCCTTCGGGCCACCCCCACCGAGGGGGGCGGTTTCGAGCTTTAGGGTCGTTCCCGTTTCGACCCCTCCCTACGCCTACGAGGTCAGGCTGTACCTATGGTACGTGTGAGGTGGTGCTATGGATAAGAAGGGTCAGCTTATACTTCTTTCGGGAATTCTGATCGCGATGGGAGTGGCGTTGGTCACCCTCTACCTCACGACGGCTTCGATATCTGGTTACAGGGTATCCTACTCACCGTGGGATCTGCCCTACTACGAGATGAGGATGGGCGTGTTCGAGGCGACGAGGGCGGTGAAGCTTTACACGAGCAAACCAACGGACATTCCGAAATTCTATCGGAACATGTCCAGAATATACGCGAGACACGGTTACTTCCTCGTCGTGAACGCCACGCCCGTTTATCCGTATCTTTATCGATTGCACCTCGTTTTCAAAACGGATAGAGTTTATTTGGAGGTGAAGAAGAATGTCACCACGTACTGATAGGAGGGGTGTTTCTACGCTCCTTTTCGTCATAATGACGATGTCAGCCTTCGTAATGCTGATGGCAACTCTGCAGCTGTACAACGTGATGACCGATGCCCCAAAAAAGATCGTGATAAGGAATCAGTTCGACGACATAGGAAACATCCTCGCCAACGACGTTGTTGAGATAGTCCTATCCCTACCGCACGGGGGGAAGATAAGGTTCAGGGAAGTGCTGCCGGTGGACGTTGCAGGGCAGAGTTACTGGGTCGAACTGAATTCGAGCAAAGAATCGGTCAGCGTCTCCACGTTCGGCTATACGGCAAGGTATATAATCGGAGGAATCAGATATGAGGTAAACGTGAGTTCGAGCATCAACGCGACTTCGAGCGGAGGAAGGATATGGATAAACGCGAGCAGGATAGTGTAGCGGGGGTGTTCCCGCTGAACGGGAAGGCCGTTTCGGAGGTTTTGGGATACGTTCTGATTCTTTCGATAGTCGTTGCAACCGTGACGGTCATATACGCCGCCGGTATGCCGGCTATAAGGTCTCAGGAGAATTTGGCGGTATTCAGGGCTATGGAGAACACCTTCTACATCCTCCAGAGCGTCGAGAGGTTGGTGGCGTACAACATAACTCCAGTGAAGGCTGTCACGGTTAGGGCGGAGGGAGGATCCATCGCTGTGATACCCGACTGGGGTACGATGTACGTCGGAATCAACGGTAAAGTTAAGGAATACCCGTACGGAGCTATCGTTTATCTCAGCAACGACGGGAGGGGAATAGTGCTGGACAACGGCGCAATACTCGAAGCATACGGTAACAGATTCGTACCTTCGCCCGTCAACGCCATTACACCCAAACAGCTGATCCTAACGAGAATAGACAGAGTGGGAAACGAGGTTTACATATCACTTATAAACGTAACCGGGAACGTTAGTTTTTCCGGCCAGAAGACGATCGTTCTGAAAAACGTTCGCATCGACGATAACGAGAGTTATTCCGGAGTAAATTTGAAGATACGCGTCAACATCACCGGCGCGTCCAAGTTCGGGTGGAACGATACGAGCGCAACTGAGCTTTGGATAAACAGCATTGAATACGCCCTGAACGGCACGATAAAGAAGTGGAAGAAGGTCACGGATTGGGTGGAGTTGAAGAACGTCAACCTCACGTTGGTAGTTTACGACGTTAAGGTTTTGGGGTGAAGGTCGGTATGGGGGATAAGGTGTACTTTCAATGCAGGACGTGCGGATACGTATTTATGGACGATCCTTTCAAGTTTCCCGTAGTGTGCCCCATGTGCGGGAGCGAGGACGTCATCAAGATCTGAAATGAAGGCGGTCAGGGTTCCCAAGAGGGATGCCGAAAGGGTGAGGAGGTTCGCCGAAAGGATAGGTGCGAAGGACAGAAGTCGGCTGATCGTGGTTAGAGGGGATTACGTCGAGATTCCTATATACGACGGTTACGAGGAGAATTTCAAGGATTACGAAATAGTCGAGCAGGAGAATCCCGTATTCGCTAAAAAGACGGATCTGTACGAGATCCTGAAGGAGAAGATTCCGGAAGACCTTCGACATCTTATTCCGAGAAGGTACAAGATACTGGGCGACTTGATCCTGATAAAGATTCCAGACGAACTCGAACGATTTAAGGGGTTGATAGGGGAGGAGTTGCTCAAACTGCATCCACGCTGTAAAGCTGTGTGGAGGGACAAGGGGAAGGAGGGTATGCTCAGAAAACCGAACGTCGAGCTCATAGCCGGAAAGGGATCGGTAACGATACATAGGGAGAACGGATGCTTGTTCAAGCTCGACGTGACCAAGGTCATGTTCAGCCCGGGAAATCAGGGGGAGAGGATGAGGATGGCCAGAGTCGTTGAGGAGGGAGAGGTCGTCGTGGACATGTTCGCGGGCGTAGGGTACTTCACTATCCCCATAGCCGTTCACTCGAAGGCCGAGAGGATATACGCCATAGAAATAAACCCCGACTCCTACGAGCTTCTGCTCGAAAACTTAAGGCTCAACGAGGTTGAGAACGTCGTTCCGATCCTCGGCGACTCCATGCACGTCACTCCTGAAAACGTGGCGGACAGGGTGGTGATGGGTCACATATTCTGTCACGAGTTCCTTCCCGTTGCGATAAGGGCGCTGAAGGAGGAGGGGATAATCCACTACCACGAATCCGTGCCAGAAGCGGTTCTAAAAAGACCTATAGAGAGAATAAAGAGGGCGTGCGACGAGTTGGGGGCAGAGGTTGAGATCCTGAACTTCAGAAAGGTAAAAAACTACTCTCCCGGCGTCCTGCACGTGGTCGTGGACGCAAAGGTTTATAAACGATGCTCGCGGTGATTCGAAAGGGGAGTTCGAGATGAAAAAAAGCGTTATAATTCTGGCCTTTATCGTGCTCTTCTGCTGTTGCGCTCAGCACGGCCTTTCAGCCAAAGAAATAGCGGAAAAGATGAAGGAGAAGTACGCGAAGGTGCACGACTATTCCGCCGACGTTTTCTATTCGATAAGGGTGGGGGGCAAGACCGTTAACTTCACGATGAGGTACGTTTTCGAGAGGCCGAACAAGGTTTACGTTTACAACGAGAGGACGGGAAACGTTATAGTTTCGAACGGGAAGGTTATGTGGGAATACATAAGGAGCGCGAACAAGGTTTACGTTTACAACGTAACAAACGAGAGCGAAATGGACAGGTTGGGAGCGATAGTAGAGAGCGTTTTAAACGGCTATGACGTGAAAGTTAAGGGAACTGCCGACTTTGAGGGTAGGAAATGCTACGTGCTCGAACTAAAGCCCAAGACGAACCTTCCCGTTCAGAACGTCGAGGTTTGGGTGGATACGAATTACTGGTTGCCCGTCAAGCTTAGCTTCGAAACCGACACGCCCTTCGGACGAACTCTGACGGTGGTAGAGTACAGGAATCTGACCGTAAACAAGGGCGTGAACGAAAGCCTGTTTAAGTTCAAGGTTCCCGAAGGTGCGGAGGTCGTGAAGGAGGAGACGGGGGGCATGGAAAAGTACGAGAGTTTTGAGGAGGCTCAAAAGCACGTAAACTTCACTCTGCTAAGGCCGAAGTATACCGCCGGCTTCGAGCTTGAGGAGGTTGGAGTTATGAACTTCAACGGAACTCAGCTTGTAACCGCGAGGTACACCAACGGCACGTGCGCGTTTACGATAACCGAAATGCCCGGCAAGAAGTGCGTGGAGGGGGGTAAGAGGATCGAAATAGGAAACGTTACGGTTTACGAGAGAAAGACGATGTTCGGAGAGAACGTGCTCGAATTCGTTAAGAACGGAGTCAGGGTCGATATAATATCGGGCTGCCTGAACGTCACGGCTCTCGAGAAAATCGCCGGATCTATGATCTTTTCGCGTTAGGGTAAATAGAAGTGCCGAGGCCGGGATTCGAACCCGGGACCTACGGATTATGAGTCCGTCGCCCCAACCAGCTAGGCCACCTCGGCTCAGACAGTGATAACGGGAAACTTATTAAAAACTTTTCGAAGATAAAAAATAGGATGAGGACTACTTTACGAGCTCCTTGGCGGCGAGCTTTATGTCCTCAGCCTTAACGGTCTTTCTTCCAGCGTTCTTTGCCAACTCAACCGCCTTCTTGGAGATCTTGATGGCGTACTCCTCTATCGCCTTGGCCAACTCCTTCTTTGCCTCCTCGCTAACCCTCGGTGCACCAGCGTTCCTTATTATTCTCTCCACCGGAGCAAGTGGCAATTCCACGCTCATCACCTCCCCTCTTGTTTTTACTTAGAGCAAATATAAATCTTTAGGTTTATTCTCGTGCGTCGGCGAATAAGTATAAATACGCCCGAAAACACCTACGGATGGAGGTGGTGGGATGGACGTTGAGAGTTTGAGGCAGTTGATAAGGGAGGATTACAACGTCATAGACGCTAACGAAACCATATCGAAGGTTATTCCCATGCTCGAAAAGTGGGAGGGTAAGAGCGCCATACTCGTTCAGGAGAACGGGAAGATAATAGGGGTGGTTAGGGAGAGGGATCTGATAAGGGGTAGCGTAATGGTAAACCCTCACGAGACCAAGGTTAAGAGCTTCGTGGTCAGAACGGGAATTCTCTCCCTCAACGATCTCACGCCCGAAAAGGTGGCGAGGAGGTTCGTAGAAGACTCCACGCCCTTCGTAATAGTGAGGCTGAACGGGAAGTACGGGGTCATATACGTGGACGACTTCCTGAAGCTCGCCAAGTCGGAGCTCAGGGACGTTAAGGTCAAGGAGGTCATGAACCCGGACGTGATAACGGTCAACGAGCACGATACCGTAGCCAAAGCCCTCGCGACGATGAGAACTCACGGCGTTGACAGGGTGGTTGTCGTGGACGACTCGAACAAGGTCGTTGGCATAGTTACGGGAAAGGACATCGTGGACAGAGTTCTCGCTCCGAGAAAGAGGGCGAGGATGGGAGACGTGAGCGGGGAAAAGGAGAAGACCCTGTCGATAATGGTTGAGAGCATAATGAGCTATCCGGTCGTGACGGTGGAGAAGAACGAGAGCGTCGCCAAGGTCATAGATTTGATGATAGAGAACGACATATCGAGCGTCGTGGTTACGAAGGACGGAAGTCCGGAGGGTATAGTCATAAAGAAGGACATACTCGAAACCTTCGTCAGGAAGGCGACTCCTGCGGAGTTCGAGGTTCAGCTGATACTCAAGGACGTTGAGCTCGACGAGTTCGAGCTTTCGAGGATAAGGGACGACTTGGAGAACTTCATGAACAAGTTCAAGGACTACTTCGGAGAATCGGTGCTCTTCGTCTATTTGAAGAGGCACAAAGAGTTCTACAGAGGTCTCCCCCTCATACACGTCAGACTGAAGCTTTCGAGCGACAAGGGAACGTACGTCGCTGTGGGAGAGGGGTGGGGTGCGGAGTACGCCCTTCACGCAACGCTCAGAAAGCTCGAAAGGGAGATATTGAAGGAGAAGGAGCTTCTAATGGACAAGAAGATGATAAGGAGATTCTACGAGGACGTATTCTCGGACTTCACGAGCACGAGCGCCTAACCTTTCACAATTTTAACACGTCCAATAGCACGTCCATGGGACAATACCTAACCGGAATTCCGAGCCTGCTCAGAGCGTATTCGACGAAGGGGTCGTCCTTCCTACTCCTTAGTAGGGCTATAACCTCCCCGTAATCGTCCTGCCCGTGAACGACGTAAAAGGCACCGTCCTTTGAGGAAAGCTTGAACGCCGGAGACCTCACGCAGTTCATCGAACTCACGTACTTCACGAAAGCTCTATCGTCGTAGAACTTGAACCTCCTTATTCCGTCGTTGGCCATCCTGTCCTTATAAGCTATAGCCTCCGCCAGAGGCATCCTCAAAGCTTCCTCGAGATCGCTCTCGAACACTTCGAGCAACTCGCCCCTCATTCCCATCCCCTAAGTGCAGGTATTTCTTCAAATTATTTAAAAATTTCCTTATAGTTTAGTTACAAATCAGCATATAGGTTCATGTAGGCGCATATGTAGGGGGATAACGTTATATTTTGTTTTCCGGAGTATATTTTATGAAGACAATAATACTCGCGGGCGGCAAGGGAACGAGGCTTTGGCCTTTGAGCAGGGAGGAGTATCCGAAGCAGTTCCTGAAGATACTCGACGACAAGTCTCTTTTGCAGCAAACCCTCGACAGAGCTCTGTTGTTTTCGAAACCGGAGGAGGTTTACATAGTCACCAACGAGAGGTACAGGTTCATGGTCGTTCAGCACATAAAGGAGATGGACGCTAAAGTTCCAGAATCCAACGTGATCCTCGAGCCTTTGGCAAAAAACACACTTCCGGCCATATTTTACGGTGTAAAGACGATAATCGAGAGGGACGGTAACGATATCGTCGCAGTTCTACCGTCCGATCACTACATAAGGGTGAACGAGAACTACGTCGAAGCGTTCGAGAGGGCGAAACGTCTCGCCAGAGATTACCTCGTCACGTTCGGCATCAAGCCGACCAAACCGCATACGGGATACGGTTACATAAAGCCCGGGGAACCCGTGGACGGCGGATACAGGGTGGAAGAGTTCGTGGAGAAGCCCGACTACGAGACGGCGAAGAGGTACGTCGAGGAGGGATACCTCTGGAACAGCGGGATGTTCATGTTCTCCGCCGACGTTTTCGTAGAGGAGTGCGCGAGGCATTGTCCAGAGGTCGTCATGGCGTTCGAGGAGGAGGTGGAGGTGGCCTACGAAAAGGCTCCCGAAATATCCATCGATTACGGGCTAATGGAGAAAACGGACAAGGCCGCGGTAGTTCCTCTTGAGGTTTTCTGGAGCGACGTCGGAAGCTTCGACGCCATATACGAGTTAATGGAGAAGGACGGGAACATGAACGCGACCAAGGGGGAGGCTGTGACGATAGATTCGAGAAACAATCTGATAATAGGGGAGAGCCTGATAGCGACGATAGGGATCGAGAACGCGATAATAGTCGATTCGGGAGATGCGATCCTCGTGTGTTCGAGGGAGGAGTCGCAGAAGGTCAAAGATCTGGTTAAAATGCTTAAGGAGAGAGGAGATAAGCGCGCCGATGTCCACAGGACGATATACAGGCCGTGGGGATCGTTTACGATCCTCGAGGAGGGGAGGTTTTACAAGATACTCAAGATAAAGGTTCTGCCGAAGAAGAAGCTCGGTTTGAGGATGCACTACCACAGGAGCGAGCATTGGGTCGTTGTGAAGGGTACGGCGAAGGTGGAGGTGGACGGGAGAGAGTTTCTGCTCAGAACGGGAGAAAGCACGTTCGTTCCGGCGGGAGTAAAGTACAGGCTCGAGAATCCGGGGGTGCTTCCGCTCGAGATAATAGAGGTTCAGATCGGAGAGTACTTGGGCGAGGACGACATAGTGAGGTTCGAGGAGGATGAGTGAGATCGAAGTGAGATGTCCGATCTGCGGGAAGGTGCACAGGCTGAAGGCGGAGGTGGGGGAATTCAGATGTAAGGGGAAGCTCCTCGTACTGCTTAAGGATCGGCTGGGTTGGAGGTTGGTGGAGGTGAGGACTATATCCGAGAGGGAGGACGCGGAACTCGACGATGTGTGGGGTTCTTAAATTTTATGAATATTTCATAAAACAAAATATAAAAAATAATTATAAATATTAATTTAACACCGACAGGTTTTAATCGATTAAAACAAAAGGTAAACGATATATATTTCCGGTTAGACATACGCTATCATGATATCGAGGAGGGGGTTTTTGGGACTCGTCGGAGCCTTAGCGGCCACTGCGGTCTTGGGATGTAGCGGCAAGACCGTACAGCAGAACGCAACCGTAACCGCTCACGCTTCTCTACCCAAGTTGCCGTGGCCTTACAAGACTCTCGATCCCGATCACGTGGCGGACATAGCGTACGAGAGCTACATGCACCACCACTGCATGTACGGTGTCTTCAACGCCGTCGTAACGGCCTTGGGTGAGGAAGTAGGGTATCCCTACACGGTCTTTCCGACGCAGATAGCGATATACGGTAAGGGCGGTGTTGTTGGCTGGGCGACGCTTTGCGGAGCTCTTAACGGTGCTGCTATGGCAACGTACCTCGTCCTTCCGGAGAAGCAGGCCGATCAGGTTATAAACGAGCTCTACGCTTGGTATCAGTATGAACCCCTTCCCAACTACGTCCCCAAAAAACCGGTTAAGGCCGACTTGAATCCCTTCCCCAAGTCCGTGGCCAACTCCCCGCTCTGCCACGTTTCGGTCACGAACTGGTGCAAGAAAACCGGCTATAAGGCGTTTTCCGCCGAGAGAGCGGAGAGGTGCGGAAGGCTCACCGCAGACGTCGCCAAGAAGCTCGTCGAACTGCTGAATGCCGTTCACGAGGGCTCTTTCACGCCGAAGTACTCCCTCGACTCGAGGACGCAGTCGTGCAGGGGATGCCACTGCAAGGGAAGTACCCTCGAAGATACGAGGGGCAAGATGGCCTGCTGGACTTGCCACACTAAGGAAGGGGCTATAAGAATAGAGGATTTAAAGAACCACCCGAAGGTCTAAACCACAACGGAAATTCCGTTTTCCTTCTTTATTTTTATCGCGTTCTCGACCATCTCTTCAAACGTGTCGTCGTGACTTATCACGAATATCTGCTTGAAGCCTTCGATCTTCGAAAGCTGCGTCGCGAAGTTCCTCCTCCTCGTCTCGTCCATGTTCTGCGTGGGCTCGTCGAAGAAGACGACCCTCATGTTGGACAGAACCTTGAGCAAAGCCAGCCTGACAGCCAAAGCCGCACATACCTGCTCTCCACCGCTCATCTGGGAGAAGTCTATGTCCCTTCCCATGTACTTCGCCTTTATTCCGAAGTCCTCCGTCCACCTGAGCTCCCAGTTGTAATCTCCCATTATCTCGCAGAATATCCTGTTGGCTTCGACTGATACCGCCTCGACGTAGGCTTTGGTTATCTCGGGTATCGCCCTCTTGAATATCTCCCTCACATCCTTTACGAACTTCAACTTCCTTCTAACCCTTTCCCTCTCCTCTTCCAACCTCTCAAGCCTCTCCTTCCTCCCCTTAAGCTCCTCGACCTCTCCCCTCAACTCTTCTATCTGAGCCCCGATCTTCCCGACCTCACCCTCGAGCTTAGATCTCAAGTCCCTCAACTTCTGAAGTTCGTCTCTAAGCCTCTCGAACTCCTCCTCATCGTAAAGTCTCTCAAGCTCCCTCAACCTGTTCCTCACGCTTTCGAGCTTCGATTTCGTTTCCCTGAGCTTGTTCTCGAGAGATTCGAGTTCGGATTCGAGTTCTTCCTTTCTCGAAACCTCCTCTCTCAACCTAACGTATCTCATGTAACCCTCCCTGCTTTCCCTCAAAACCTTCTCAAGCTCCAACTCCCTCCCCCTGAGCTCCTCCATCCTCATCCTGAGCCCTTCCAACTCTCCAAGTTCGTCCGATATCCTCACGACAGCGGACTCCTTCTCCTCGATCTCCCTAAGAACGTCCCCCTTCCTCCTCACCTTGTCCGTTAGGGCGATCCTCCTCTCTATCGAACCTTTGACCCTTTTTAACTCATTCTCGATTTCCTCCCTCATACCGATTATTCTCTCCACACCATCGAGCTCCTCCTTTATGGCTTCGAGCAGTTCCCTCTTTCTCCCGAACTCGGCCACCAACTCCTCCTTGGCCTCGAGCTCAGCCCTTATCGTACCAACTCTCTCTTCGATCTCCTTCTTCTTGGAACAGACCTTCTCGCACACGGTCAGCTTTCTTTCGAAATCCTCGATCTTCCTCGATATCTTGGCCATCTTCTCCTCCTTCGCCTTCGCAGCCTTAGCTATCCTCTCGCACTCCACCCCGAGGATAGGACACCTTCCGCTCTTTATTTTCTCAAACTGCCTTCTCTCTTCATCTAACATTTGCTTAAGCTTCGCTATGGCCTGAATTAGCTTGTCCCTCCTCAACTCTATGTCCTTCGGGATCTTTCCGAGCTTTTCCTCCAAAACCCTTAGTTCCTCCTCTTTTTCCCTCAAAGCCTTCAATCTCACTTCTATAGCCCTTAAGTCCTCTTCCACCCTCCTTCTCTGCTCCTCAAGGGATTTCTTTCTGCTTTCGGCGATCTCGATCTCCCTTATCTTTTCCATCAACTCCTCTTCCCTTCTCGCGAGCTCCTCTATCTTTTCAAGTTCCCTCTCGCACCTCTCAATCTCCTCCAACCTTTTCCTTAGATTTTCGAGCTCGGCCTTCAACTTCTCGAGCTCCAACTCCTTCCTCCTGAGTTCCTCCATCCTCCTCTCGATCTCCCTTTTCTCCTTAACTACACCCTCAAGCTCTTTTTCAGCCTTAACGTAGCTTTCGTACACTTCCTTCAGAGATTCGAGCTCCTCCTCAGCCCTCTTCAGACTTTCGAGTTCCCCCTTCAACCTTTCGACGTTTGATGCTATGCCCCTCTCCTCTGCGGAAAGTTTCGCCTCGTCCACTTTCAAGTTGGAAATCTCCCTCCTTATCCCTTCCATCTCCGAAATCCTGCTCTCCAAGGGAACGATCCTTTTCTCGACGTCCGATATTCTCTTAGAAAGCTCCCTTCTCTCGGCCTCCAACTCCTCGAGCCTCTTCCTTAATCTCCCGAGATTCTCGACGTCCTTTCTGAGGAGTGCTATCTCCGTCTCCACGTCCCTCAACTTGTTTTCAAGAAACCTCTCGTATTCCCTGCTCTTCTCGAATGCCTTCTTGTAACCCTCAACGCCTATTAGGGGAGAGAAGATTCTGTCCCTAACGCTCGGACTTTCGAGGAACTGGGACGTGATCTTGCCCTGAGGGACACCTACGGCGTTCTCGAAAACAGTTTTCGCATCCACCTCGAACCCGAAAACCTCCCTCACCCACTCGGCGACCCCGGCAACGCCCTCCGCTCCTCCGATCCTAACACCGGTCTCCGCGTCCCTCACGAAGTATTCAACCGTTCTGCCGTCCTCTATCCTTCTGACTATCTCGTAAATCCTATCGTCCTTTGGATTTATGATCTTGACCCTTATCTCTGCCCTCCTCTCCCCCCTTCTCACGAAGTCGGAGATGTTGTAGGGCAGGGCGTTGAACATCGTGAATCCTATCGCCTCGAGAATCGTCGTTTTTCCTGCGCCGTTTTCACCTATTATCGCGTTTACACCGTCTCCGAACCTTATAATCTGATCCGAATAGCTCTTAACGTTTACGAGCCTTAGTTCTCTTATCATAACACGCCCTCCTCCAATCCCAATACTCCTCTTCCTCCTCTGAGGTATCCTTACCACCATCGCCCCCTTTTTCCTCAACACCCTTAGCCCCAAAAATCAAGTCCTCGACGAACCTGTCCACGAGGGCTACGTTGATTGAGGAGGATGAGAACACGCTCTTGAGCCTGAGGATCTCGTCGACGATATCCCCGTAATCGTAATTCGAAAGTATTCCCCTTATCACCGCCCTCTCTATGGATTCCCTGTCGTCGAAGTTGAGCCTAACGATCCGTCCGTCCTCGACGTTCCACCTCAACCTCACAACTATCGGGTCGAAGACCTCCTCGACTATCCTCCTCACCCTGTCCTCGTCGACCATCTTCCTTACGGTTCTCGTCGCCTTTATTGTCAGATCCACAACCGGCCTTAAGCCCGTCCTACGTTCCATCAAAAACCTCCTCAACTCCTCGTAGTCCGGGGAGTTCATCTCGTAGCTTAGAATGACGAAATCCCTCCTCCTATTCTCCACGAGCCTGTACCTCAACTCCCCGTCGTACTCCACATAAAAGAAACCCCTCCTGTATTCGAGCTCGGAAACGTCGCACGTTTCCAAGCTGCCGGGATTGAAAACGAAGTCCTTCTCGACGAAGCTCTTGTGTATATGCCCGAGCGCGACGTAGTCGACCTTTCCCCTCAACCTGTGAAGTTTCGTCGAGTTTATGCAACCGTACATGTTGACGTAACCTTCAACGCCGACGTGAGCCATGAAAACGGTAAAACCGTTTTTCCTTATCCTCCTCGCGTACTCCTCAAGCATCCTTTCCGTCAGAGCCCCGTAATACTTCATTCCGTATATCCTGACCCCGTCGAGGTCGACGAAGGCTCCGCTTTCCCCATCCCATTCTTCGACGATCATCCTCCCGTCCTCGAAGCTCGGTTTGAGATTTATCACGAGCCCGCTCCTCGCCAGATAGTCGAGCCAAGAGAACGTATCCCTGAAGTATGTGGAATCATGATTTCCCTCAACGGCGATAACCGGAATTCCCGCCTTCTTCGCCTTTTCCAACGCCTTAGTTGCCTGCGTGAGAGTCAGGGGATCTATGTCGCTCTTCTTATGGAACAGATCTCCCGCGATGAGGACGAAATCGACCTTCCTCTCGACGGCGAACTTAACGACCTCCAAAAACGCCTGAGCGAAGTCTATCGCCCTTTCCTCGGAATTGTATTGCCTGTAACCCAAGTGAACATCGGCCGTGTGAACGAATCTTAACATGAAGGTCACCCCGGTCTCTATCAAGCGAGAGATCGCCGGGAAGAATATATTTCATTTTTGCTCGAAAATATAAATTATACAACAGATATAATAAAAAACAAAAGCGTTATCTCTAAAAATTTCCGAAAGGATCGCAGAAGGATGAGCGAAGCTTCGAGGCTTTCCGAAATCTCCACCTCCCTGATAAGGAGGATGTTCGAGATCGTGGAGAGGGCGAGGAGGGAGGGTAGGGAAATAATAAACCTTTCTATAGGCGAGCCAGACTTCAGAACTGACGAGAGGATAATAGAGGCTGCGTGCAGGGCTATGAGGGAAGGTTACACGCACTACACCTCGAACTTCGGAATTCCTGAGCTTAGGTGCGCGATCGCGGAGATGTACGGGGTGGAGGAGGACAACGTCATGGTAACCGCTGGGGCGAGCGAGGCGTTGTTGAACGCGAGCTTGGCGTTCGTGGAGGAGGGTAGCGAGGTAATAATCCCCTCACCCAACTTCCTGTCATACTTCACCTACGCGAAGATGTGCAAGGCCAAGATAGTGCAGATAAGAACGCACGACAACGGCTTCGTGCTCGACCCTGATAGGTTGAACGAGGTCATGAGCGGGAACGTTTCCCTCATCTTCGTAAACTACCCGAACAACCCAACCGGCGTAGTTGCGGATTGGAGGAATCTGAAGGCAGTAGCGGAGATAGCCCAAGACTACGGGGCGATAGTCGTAAGCGACGAGATATACGACAAAATATACTACGACTCGACTCCCAAGAGCTTGGCGGGGTTCGAGAACGTCGTCGTGGTGAACGGTTTTTCCAAGTCCTTGGCCATGACGGGCTGGAGGGTGGGGTTCGTTCTGGCGAGGGAGGATCTGCTCGACTCCATGCTGAAGGTTCATCAGGTGAACGGCGTTTGCGCTCCGGCGTTCGCTCAAAAGGCGGTTGCGGAGATACTCCAGAGCGGAGCGTTTGAGGAGATCGTTGGAAGAATGGTGAAGGAGTTCAGGAGGAGGAGAGATTTCATCTATTCGCGTTTGAAGAAGTTTTACGACGTCGTTAAGCCGGAAGGTGCATTCTACGTCTTTCCGAACGTTCGTAAGAATTGCTTGGAGTTCGTGGAAGATTTGCTAATTAAAGCTGGAATAGCGGTCACGCCGGGCGTGGCGTTCGGGGAGGGGAACGAGACCTACGTTAGGGTGTCCTACGCGACGTCGATGGAGAACCTCAAGATCGCCATGGAAAGGTGGGAGAGCTATATTTCTCAGTCGGAGATATGAATTTAACGTTCCACTCAGCCCCGTAGTACTTTCTGACGATGTACAGGCCGAAAACGAGGAAGGGGATGAAGTAGAGAGCCCACAGTATGTTTATCAGCAGGGTTAGCTTTAGGTTGTAATTGACGGTATCGAGGAACTCGGGAACACCTTTCAGCACCGAAGCGATGAGCAGTTCGAGCAGGATGACGTGGGGGAGAAGCAATCTCAGCGGGAACTCCCCGGCCTTCTTGGGAGTTACGTTGAACGGTCTCTTCCTCCTGAAAACCCAGGAAAGAAACGCGGAAGTCACGACTCCAAATTCGAGAAGCTGGATCGACTGGTGGTAGAGGAAAGATCTTACCCCGTAATCGGCATCCCTCATTCCGGCGAGGAAGAAGGAGAGGGTTGAGATGAAGAACGGGAAGTAAACGATTACGTAGAGCAGGGGGTCGAGGATCATGAATCTGATTGAAAGCAGGAGAAAAACGATCGGAGCTATCATCTCCGCAAAAGCTACGGGGCCTATTTTCAGCCAGTAAAGCCATCCGGCGAAGTAATCGATGAAGGCTCTGAAGTCGAGATCGGATTTTAGTAGCTTCGTTATAACCTGAAAGCTTCCGAAAGCCCACCTCGATTGCTGAGACAGGTACGCCCTCAGATCCGGAGGAGGTATTCCGAACCACAGCAGTTCCTTATCGACGTAAACGCTCCTGTAACCTCTGGAGTGAATGTCTATGGATGTAGACACGTCCTCAGTTATCGTATCCTCATCGAGCCCTCCCACTTCGAGCAGTCTGTCGATTCTGAAGATCGTTCCGCTCCCGAGGCTGAAAGGTGTTCTCGCCCTCATTATAACCCTCAAGAAAGGTTGCTGCTGCCAGAACGCTGCTTCTCCAACGCCGGAGTTTATTTCGGTATAAACCTGAGGGGACTGAACGAAGGCGACATCGTCGTCGGAGAAAAAAGATAGCATTTCGTCGAAGTAGCTGGGTAGAGGTCTTTGATCCGCATCGAAAATAGCGAGCAAATCGTAATCCTTCCCGAACTTCCTGAGGAAGTCGTTTATAGCTCCCGCCTTAAATCCCCTCCTGCTCCCCCTCCTGAACACCCTTATTCCAGATTTCTCGAGCTCGTCTATCCTCTCCGCTATCTCCTTCCTGTCCGAGTCGTCGAGAACGAATACGTCTCCCCTGCCTTTAAGCGCGGATAAAACTGATATAGCCGTTCCCCTCACTATCTCGGGATCCTCGTTGTAGGTCGCTATAACTGCGGCGATTCTGTACCTCCTGTAGGGATTGAGCATCCTCTTCCTGTACCTTCCAGACCCTATTCTGTATCTGACGAAGTTCAGGAACTTGAAAACGCCTATCCACATTCCGAGAACTACGGCGTACGTTAGTGGGAGGAAAACCACATCGGAGGTTAAGAAGATCGAAATCAGCAGCGGAAACAGAAAGGTCGAGAGAAAGAAGATCAGATTTTTAACCCTCATGGTCAATCGAAGACGCTCCAGACCGTTACGGGATCCTCAAGCTCAACCACCGTATCCGCGAAGAGAGACAGGACGTCGGGTTTGTACTCCGTTTTCTCGTAAACGAACAAGACCTTCATGTCGAGAGCCCTTATGTCCATCGTCAGCATTCTCCAGAACTCCTCCTCGACGAAGTTCTGATCGAAACCGAGAATTACGGGAGGTAGGTCGTTCGCCCTGTATATCAACGCAGAATCGTAACCGTTTTCTCTCATCTCCGTGTAGAGCTCACCGACTATGGTTTTAACGAGCTTTCTCATCTCGTAAACGTCCTTTATGCCCGTTCTCTTCCTAAAGTACTCTTCCGAAACGACGTAAACTTCGGAAGCCGCGATTTCCGATATTGTCTTCTCGTATCCGTTAAGGGTGACGACTATTAGGGAATCGCTACCGAATTCGGTGACTATCCTCCTTACTATACCCCTCCCCCTGTATCCGGC
>Ga0256914_1000288_pt1 | contig 48435 bp, 45 predicted proteins | sample HulkmetaG_FD_191571 | JGI IMG/M metagenome (GOLD analysis project Ga0256914, IMG submission 191571) | Hydrothermal chimney microbial communities from Main Endeavour vent field at the Juan de Fuca Ridge, Pacific Ocean - Hulk | ecosystem: Environmental > Aquatic > Marine > Hydrothermal vents ...
TAGTAAGGGCGAGGATAGTTGGTGGAGCCCCAGATAACCCGTATCCGGTGACTCCTTACCTAGAAGGGAAGTCATTCAGCGTTCACGTTGATGACGTGGAGTCCCTTCTCGGTCTACGGGTGAGTGTCGAGGACATGCCTGCACTACTAAAGCGCATGGGATACGCGATCACATCCGCTACCGCAGACGGCGTTAAGGTCTGGGTACCGCCCTACAGGGTTGACGTACACGGTGTCGTAGACATCGTCGAGGACCTCGCCATCTCGTACGGGTACAATGACCTACCCACGGAAACATTACCTCCGACGCATTTCAGCGGTAGGTCAAGTATAGAGCGCCTAACGATGGTCGCCAGAGACCTAATGGTTGGCTTAGGATTTGACGAGGTCGTGAACTTTATGTTAATAGACCCCGACATCCTGAGGTTAGTCACGGACGATCCGTTCATTACCGTTGCGAACCCGAAGATGAAGACCTACTCAGCCCTCAGGAACTGTATGCTCGCCTCAATACTGATTACGGGTAAGGTGAACTCGGAGAGGATGGGTGAGGTTGAGGTTTTCGAGGTAGGGGATTACGTAATCCCCAAGCAAAGCGGTGCTGAAAGCGTGCGTGGGATGGCGTTCCTGCTCATGGGCGATAAGTACACACTCACCGATGGATTGGTAATCGTTAAGTCCATAGCCCTAACGCTAGGGCTAGGGTACAGGTTCGCACCGTACGACGGCAGGCCATACATCCGCGGGCGCGCAGCAAAGGTCTTCCTAAATAATACGGAGGTCGGGCGAGTAGGGGAGGTACACCCGGAGGTTCTAGTGAAGCTGGGGTTAACGAAGCCCGTGGTTGCTGGTGAGATTAACTTAACCAAGATTCTTCATGAAATCATTGAGGACGAGTAGAGGTCAATTACGCCTCGGTTCCCTTTAAACTTACGGCTTTCTGCTTAAGGAGCTTCCGGGCCTCGGCAATCACTTCCCTCGCTACTTTAGGTCCGAAGCCCGGTAAGCTCTCCAGTCTAGTGGGGTCTGCCGTAGCTAACTCCTCAACGCTTCTAATGCCTGCGTTGTAGAGTGCTCTAGCCCTTACCCTACCGATGCCCTTCACCTTGGTTAGGTTTAGGAGGTCTTCCTTAACGCCGTACCTGACCCTTAGTGAGAGTGTCCGCAAGGCCTTAGCATGGTACGTGAGGTTAGTAGCTTCACATACTCTCGACGCAGCATAGGTTAACCACTCAGCTGTCTCAACAAGCGTTCTTAGGTCACCTGAACCTATGTTGTAGGCCTCAATAATGCGTTCCTCAGGTTCTTCCTCGATCCACGCATTCAGGATTCTAGCAACCTTATACGCCCTAAGCCACTCAAAGTAATCGACACCGGTAATTGGCTCAGGTATGTAACCGTACTCTACCGCTGCATTGGCTTCCTCTTCAAGCGCCCTGTAACCAATTACTCTAACTCTGCTAAAGTCAGGCGTCATGGCTACTAATGCAAGATAATACATGGGGTGAACCACTGGTAACGTTTGCTTGAGGCCGTCAATAATGATTATAGCGGTGATCGGGTCTATGTATAGTCTACTCACGTAACTCCCTAATCTAGTAGCGCGTAACTCTGTCCCATTTATGCTGACCATCCCCATCTCTATTAGCCGGTCTAGAACGTACTCAACAGAACTCTCGCCAGCATCCTCACCTAATTGTCTGTACGCTAGGGTCCCACTCATAATGTCATGAAGTGACCTGAGGCTTCCAGCATCTCCCGAAGCAATTAGTGCTAGTACGTGTATGCGCATAGCCCTTTCATTAATCAGTGAGGAATGGACCACCTCGGGCGTGCCGTTAATGTACTTCCACCCCTCACTCTCGTTTTTTACGTCAGCCAGTACGGCCTCCCCGTAAGGGTCGTATTGGGGTCTGCCGGCCCGGCCGGCCATCTGCTTATATTCTGAGATGGAGATGGGGCGCATGTAGCCCTCGGAGTACCTCCTAGTATAGATGACCACCCTGCGGGCAGGCATGTTAATGCCAGCGGCGAGTGTCGGGGTAGCGGCCACAACCTTAATTAAACCCTCCCTGAAGCCCTCCTCTATTACTTTTCTGGCGTTCATCGAAAGCCCTGCATGGTGGTATGCAACGCCGTGCATTATGAGGGGTGCGAGCGACTCAACCTCCGTTCTCGGCGAGCCCTCCTTCAACTTATTAATGAGTTGGGGGGCGCTTGGTACGCTAGGAAGTAATTTACTCAGGGTACGCGCAGCTGATTCAGCCCTATTCCTAGCCTGCAGGAATATTATTGCCTGGTAGGATTCCTTCAGGGCTTGGAGGGCGGTATGCTTAATTATGTTCCCATCCTTAACTTTCTCCACACGTCCATCCTCGAAAACTATCTCGCGGCGACGCTTGTTGTAGAAACCCTCAATGAGCCTTACAGGTCTCCAGTCACTAATCACTAGTTCAGCATCAAGCCACTCCGCTATCTCTTCAGGGTTACCTATGGTTGCGGATAGCCCAACTACCTGCGCACCTGTGCGGGAAGCCTTAACGACGATTAACTCTACTATAGGTCCTCGATCCCTGTCACCTATCATGTGCATTTCATCAACTACCACGACACCGACGCGTGCTAACCATGAAGGCTTCAGCCGAAGTATCGAGTCTAGCCTCTCGTATGTAGCAATGACCACGTCATACTTACCCAGCCATTCACCTGGCTCGTCATAGTCGCCTGTGGTTATACCTACCTTAAGTCCTATCCTTTCCCAGAACCTGAATTCCTCGTACTTCTCACTAGCTAAGGTCTTCAGAGGCGTGACGTAAATACCCATACGCCCGTCTAGGAAGGCTCTTAACAAGGCGAGCTCGCCTATCAGCGTCTTCCCACTCGCTGTGGGCGCGGTGACAAGCAAGTTCTTTCCCTTAAGAAGCCCTGCCTTAACCGCGCTTGACTGAGGGGGTGTGAGCCTACGTATCCCTCTTTCCTTGAGTAAGTCCACAACGCCCGATGGGAGACCTTCCTGTATCAGGGACTCTACGTTGACGAAGGCTTCCTCATTACCCAATTACCCATGACCCCGCTTCAGCCATATTCTGACTCAGAATAAATTAAGGTTAGGCCTAAAGGTAATTGATTGAGGCTACCTTCGGGTAATACCCGGTTAACCGCAGTTCATTTATTGAGAACAGATATAAAGTACTTGAATGTAAACAAGTATCTAAGGGAGAACAAAGAGAAGAGGTGATGAAGAGTGAGCAAAACACTGCTGGGAATATCCTACATACTCTTGGCAATACCCTACATTAACATTGCAGGCGTGATCCTGCTCCCCATAGCATGGATAATCGAGGGACGGAAGAGAAAGAGAGGTCTGTGGACAGCTACTGGCGTGCTTGGTTTGATATCAGTGATATTAATAATAGTCGGCATGGTTGCGTTGATAGGTGCGGTACTACCTCTAATAAGTTCCTTACAGCAGGAGATCACGGTTGGGCAGGGTCAACAGCCACAAGCGTTTCCAGGGAACTTTACGGAGAACCTACTTAAGAAGATGCCGGTAGGGTTGGCTGGAATAGCGGTTATGGCAATAGCATCGATCCTGTACGTGGTTTACTTCATACTAATGCTTGTGTCGCTATATCAAGCAGGTTCCTTCTATAGATCAGGCCTTATAAAAGCGTCAGTCATCCTCTACATCATCGGGATAGTGGTGGCAATACTGTTCATAGCCTTCGTCATAACGCGAGCAACGCCGCACGCCGCAGGCGGGGTTGGTGGGACATTTGTCGGTGGTTTGCTAGTGGGTGTTATACTTGCTGGCATACTGCTGTTCGTAGCGAACATACTTGCTGGCATAGGGTTCCTAACGGCCAAAGAGCCAGAGGAGCAACAATACGTATATGGGTACGTACCGCCGTCAAGTGGGGGTGCCACGCAAACTGGTGTGAGCACAATGATCCAGGTAATGACGTAGGTACCTTAAGGTAGTTTTTCCTTAGATGTTAAACTTGAGTGTCATGACTTAAGCTTACCTACCTTATTACGGGGATATCCCCGAACATCCTGGTTTTAATAAAGCCCACGCCATTCACATCGGGTAGGACACGCACACCCACAACCCTACCCTTGACTCTGTGGGCTGCTAGTGCATCTAAAATCACGGAAGCCAGCACATCCGGGTCATCTGGGAGAGCAACCATATCTATCCCCGCTACACAGTAAGCAGCTAAGTATGTGAGATCCCGCAGGCGTAAATTACCCTCATTAGCTAGCTTAAGTAACTCACGATCCTCCCCCACAGGAAGCATGAGTTCGTTGAAACCAACGCTCTTCACACCAGCTTTCTTCACAGCAGTCATTATTACCTCGTTAATATGCCGTATTGCCCACGCACTGCCAACGGAGGGGAATGGGAGTCTTAGGACCCGCTCTATTATGGGCACCACGGACTCCTCCATCCACGGGGAGAGTGAGGCATCGATGCCTAAGTAATTCACGCCATACTTGCTAGCGGCGCTCTTCACAATGCCCTCCACACGCCTCAAGAACTCCGATATAGTATCGACCCACCTGCCCATGGGGCTTGAAGTAAGCAGGTCTACGTATCTTAAGGCAACGGCGACACCGCTTCTCAAAGGGGTGGAGAGCGGGTAGTAAGGCGTTTCAATAGGTGCGCCTATGGAGAATGCGAGCCTAGTTGTCACCTCGACACCTAAGTCATGGGCGACCTCCCTCAGCATGTTTACAGCCTTTCGTACGTCCTTCCTTCTAGTAATTATCACCGAGGCGTACGAGTTACTGCATTTGAGTGCGTTCTTCAATTCATTAACGTTAACTCGGTACATTCGAGACCGATAAGCTGAGAAAATAATGTCCTCACGGCATAATTTATCGAGAACAGCATTACCCGCACCTGTGCTCAATGTCAATCTAACATCCCATACCCTAATGCCTTCACTCTCGATCAGGTCCCGAATATTATTTGCGATGGAGAGGGTTCCTTCAATATTGCTTAGATCCTTAACATTGAAGGTTAAAGCTCTAATCATCGGCAAGGAGGTTCAACCTCTTTAATATCAACTCCTTCAGCGCTTAATATTTTTAAATAAATAATGCCGTAAGAATCATTACATGCTTAAGGGATATCAGGTTAAATTTATCACCCTTGATCAGTCAAATAGCGTGGATGAGCGGTGCGGTCGTAGCTGAGCCCACGCGATGATGTCTGGCGGGCTTTAGCGACATAATGTGGTGAACGGTTAATGAGTTCGATAGCATTAGCGTTTGGTTACGGACGGAGGGTGAAGTACAGCGTAAATGTGTTGGTGGGGGCTATCGAGCAGGAGTTAAGGGACTCTGTAGACGTTTTCGTAGCCCCTCTGAAGGCTATTCCTAATCTGCTGGTGAACCTCGTTGAGGAGTACGGTAAGAGGCGGGTAATATATGGTCAAACATTAATTACGCCTGAACTACCCGAGATAATTAACGACGTCGTTAAGGCAGTGACTGTGGCTCGGAAGACTGGTGCAGTACCCGTTGCTGGTGGTCCCCACGCCACCGGGGATCCTTACGGGGCGTTACTTTCACTCGGTTTCGAATATGTCTTCATGGGGGATTCAGAGGAATCCTTCACTCAATTCCTAAGAGAAATTATCGAGGGAGGCGACCCCAAGTCCGTGAAGCCAGGACTCGCCTACATCGATGGGGAGGAATTCATAATAACCGGCAAGGGTAGAGTACGTAACTTGGACAAATTCCCCGCGTTCGCCCTAAAGCATAGGTTGTTTAACCCCATAGAAGTGACTCGAGGGTGTCCTCACGCCTGTAAGTATTGCCAAGTTAGCTATGCTTTCGGTGCAAGGTACAGGCACAGAAGCGTAGGTAACATAGTACATCACGCTGAGCTAATGGTGAGTAATGGCATCCGGGACCTGAGGTTCATAACGCCTAACGCCTTAGGCTACGGGACGCAAGACGGGAAACGTGACTTAAGTAAGGTGGCTGAGCTCTTAGGGAGACTCCAGAAACTCAGGGAGAGGGGAGCTAGGGTGTTTTTCGGTGCATTCCCTTCAGAGGTAAGGCCAGAGTTCGTGGATAGGGAGGCAGCCCTGCTTCTCAGGAAGAGTGTTGATAATAGGAGGGTGATAGTTGGGGCTCAATCAGGGTCAGACAGGATGCTTAAGGAACTACATCGAGGGCACACGGCTGAAGACGTCACTAACGCGGTAACTCACTTAAGGAGCGCAGGCTTCGACGTTGACGTGGACTATATCTTCGGTCTCCCGGGAGAAACTGAGGAAGATGTGATGAGGACCCTGAAGCACATGAGGACGTTAATTGGGTTGGGTGCCAGAGTTCACGCACATGTATTCCTTCCTCTCCCGGGAACGCCCTACTCCTTTGAAAAGCCGGGGAAAGTTAATGCGTGGTTAAGGAAGGAACTCTTCAAGTTGTTGGGGAAGGGCGCTATGTACGGTCAATGGGAGGCACAGGAAAGACTAGCTGCGTCAGTAGCCAAGCTGAGGGACTTAGGGGTAATCATCATAACACGTAAGAGGGCTCAGGAACTGATTTCACGATTCGGAGGGGTTAACGCCCCGCTCGCTCCCAAGATCCTCCGACACGTTAAATGGTGAGTAGGGGCAGACCTCCTTGTAAGGGCATAGCCTGCACTTCCTCCTACTCACCCACCCGGGCTCAGGGAATATTCCATCTCTCACGTCCTTCAATAGCTTAAGGTACTTCACTAGCAGGTCGTTATCGTATCTAAGGCTAACTGTCTTATTCACATATCGGAGCCTCAACTCGATCCGCTCTATCTTGACGCCATGAACCTTACTCAGTATGTAGGCGTATGCCATAACCTGTAATGCGTCCCCCAGCCACACACCGTTAACCACACAGGGAGATTCGAACTTGGGGGCTCTCCTGCTCTTAAACTCCTCAACAATTAACGTGCCGCTAGCTCCGTTAATTCTGTAGCTGTCAGGCTTACCCACAAGCACCACGCCTAGCTCATCAACCCTAGCCCTAAGCAGTTCCTCCTTAACCCACCCAGGACGCAGTATGTGATGTATTGCGTGAGCTAAACGTCCTAACCAAGCTCTAAGACGTAACGCTAGGGGTTGGGGGACGGGGGTGTGGACATCGAAGAAGTAGAGTGTGGGGCAGTAACCTAGCTTCCTTAACTCGCTTGGTGTGACTACGGTTTCCTTCCTGCCCTGCTCCTTTCCCATGGCCCCAACATCACCGCGGGTAATGCGCTACTTTCACGGTTTCCGTCATTACACTGCTTTTAAATAAAGATCCTCGCTGAGTGCAGGGTAACGGGTATGCCCATGCAGCTTCCGCTGAATACCCCAAGCAACTTTCTTAGCTAGTCCCATTACCGAGTACCTTGGGCGGGGATTAACCAGGCCTTTCCGAAGGGACTCCAGGACATCATCCAAGGTAAGGTTCGGAACCTCAATGAGGGTTCTAGACACGCCCACCATTTCAAGCACGTGGGCATCTGAACACGCTATGCATGGCTTCCTAGATGCGCGACTATGCATCCAAGCCATGGTGTTAGTGATCGGGTCGCTGCCCATGTTGAAGCACTCTATACAGTCCCACAGATCTTCCCTTATCCGCCACCCTATACCTAACCTCATGACGTCGAAAGGGTGGGCGGGTATAAGGACACAACCATTGTCGCTGGCAAGTTCGCGGAGTGCCTTGGGATCCTTAATCACCGGTATGGGGTCCTTGCAGAGCACCAGCACGTCTCCCCACTCGGTCCTAACTTCAGCACCGGCAATTACTAGGGGCACCCCACCACTCACGTACCTCCTAGCGATCACAGATCCGGCGAACGTGTTGTGGTCAGTAATCGCTATGACGTCCAATCCGACGGCCCTAGCACGTAAGACAACCTCTCGTGGGTGCGCTCTTCCGTCGCTGGCTTGCGTGTGGATATGGAGGTCTGAGTGAACAATCATTCTTTCTCCATCCTCTGACGTATGCGGGCCCAGGCAACCATGTAGGAGAGTGCCCTAGCGGCTTCCTCCGGCGTTCGGAATGATGGTATCATTGCCTCATGCTCGAACATCCGTAGCTTATCTAATGTGTACTTGCCTCCAGGCGCCGCCATTACTACGGGTTTACCGTACTTACTAACTAGCTCTTTAGCGGCCTCCAGAACCCCTTGCGGGTCGTACGCTGGTGACTGCATTATGCTTATGAGGAGCACGGCATCCACGTTCTCATCCTTCAACACGGCCTCCAACGCTACCTTGTATCTCTCTGGCGGTGCGTCGCCTAGTACATCTACAGGGTTATTCACGGCGGCTGCTGGCGGCAGGCCCTCCCTCAGCCTGGCCTTAGTTTGCTCCGATAGTTCGGCCATCTGCAAACCGAGTAGCTCCACAGCGTCCGTGGCTAGGACCCCCGCACCGCCGCCGTTAGTCACTATAGCTATCCTGTCACCGGAGGGGGCTGGTAGCCATGAGAGTGTCTTAGCAGCCACTACTAACTCGTTTAACTCATTAACCAGCAACCCGCCAAACTGTTTTATCGCGGCTTCATATACGGCGTATTGACCTGCCAGCGAACCTGTGTGTGACGCGACGGCCCTCATACCTTTCTCGGATTTGCCAGCCTTAAGCACTATGACGGGCTTCCCTCCCTCTGTGGCCTTCCTTAATGCGTTAAGGAATTTCCTGCCGTCCGACACCCCCTCTATGTAGGCCATGATTACCTTCGTTGCAGGGTCCTCTGCTAGGTACTCTATGAGTTCCCATTCCTGCACATCTGCGGCGTTCCCGTAACTCACGAACTTACTCATCCCGACGCCTGCCTCCGCAAGCCAGTCGAGGATTGCCGCCCCGAGAGCCCCGGACTGTGAGATTAGGGCCACGCTACCCGGCCCCGGCTTCGCTTGCCTGTCGTTAGGATTGAAGATCGTATCAAGGCCCGAGTGGGCGTCGTAAACGCCGAGGCAGTTGGGCCCTATTACCCTCATACCCCACTTCCTAGCGACCCTAACTAGCTCCTTCTCCCTCCTAGCTCCCTCCTCCCCAGCTTCCTTGAAGCCCGCGCTGATCACTATAGCTGCCCTAACGCCCTTCTTGCCGCACTCGTCAAGGACTGAGGGAACGACGCGGGCAGGTACCGCCACGACCACCAAGTCAGGTGTTTCAGGTATCTCCAGGACGGATTTGTAGCATTTAAACCCTAGAACCTCATCGTACTTCACATTCACAGGGTATATGCGGCCCTTGAACCTTTCCTTGAGGTTCTCCATGATCGCCCGTCCGACGGTTCCTTTCTTTATCGATGCGCCTATGACGGCTATGGATTTTGGGGAAAAGAACTTGCTGAATACCTCCTTCGTAGGTAAACTCATGAGTATCCCCTTTCATTTAGGGGGAGTGACGTAAAAATGCGTTAGCACTTACCAACCGTTAACCCAGGCTTATGTTGAAGATACTCTCCTCTTCAAGTAGTTTGCCTGCCTTGAGTAGCAGGTTCCAATCCTCAACCTTCTCGGAGGTCTTCACAACCCTCTCGAAAGCCCTCTTGATCGCTGGTAGAGCCGCTATGAGGCCAACAATAGCTCCGGCACCAGCCATCACTGCCGCCATAAGCCCGCCCGTGGCAACTAAGCCGCCTATCCCGCCACCCACGGCGCCTATGCTTATGAGGGCGCCAGCGATTAACCCTGCCTCTTCTCTCGCCTTCAGTGTTTGCGGGTACTCCGCGTAGATGACCCTGCCCGAGCTAGCGTCCACTAAGGCCTTCATCTCTACGTTACCGTACCTGTAAGTGAATTCCCAGATCGGGTAGTGGGTCACGCCCAAGTACTCTGTTTTAACGTCCTTGACTATCTTGTTGCCGCTGCACCCTGTATTGAGGTCCTGCTTTAAGTCCCGCATCACGGCGTTTGATGCGGTCTTGATGGCGTCTTCCTTCGATACTGTTATGTTGTAGTACCTACCCATCCTAAGCATTTTAGGCTTGAAGTATTCCCTCCCCCTCAAGCTGAACCTGTAGTTTTCGATTATGTGTGAGAACCAAGGCTCCCTATTAGCGAGGATGAAGTAGTCGCCCACCTCATAGAAATCACCCTCGTAGGACTTACTCCAGAACCACACACCCTCGGTGTACACGCACTCGCCTGTAGCTTCGGCGTGAACGGCGTGTATTGGGATGTAATGTAGTGACGCCTTACGCAACTCTGTCACGGCGTGAAAGTCGGAAGGTGCTCCGTAGTTCCTGAGAATGAACTTCAGTAACCTATCGAAGGCGGTGCTTGAGCTGAACACGACTTTGAAGTAGTAATGTTCGGTGATCGCCTCACCGGTACTGACCTTAAACGTGTAGCCACAGTAAGGACACGTCGCCACGCTCACGGCGTGTGGGGCTCGAAATTCAGACCCGCAGTAAGGGCACTTAAGCGTGGCCTCACCGCTCAAACCTTACACCCCCTAGGGCCTTACTCACTAGGTATCCAGCACCTATCAAGAGGGCTATGCTTAGGAACGCTGACTGCATCCAGTGCGTTGCGAAGGGTAAAGTAAAACTCGCTATAAAAGTCGCTGCTGCAGCCCCGCCTAGATACATTACTAAGTGCTTGGTTAGCACGGGCTCTATAGCTACTAGCTGTCTACCATCGACGCCCGAGAACGCTATGGAGTAAATGGCGTTCCTAAACTTATACGTGATAATGTATATTGGGATTAGGACGGCCTTAAAGTTCTTGACGTTTACCCTACATAGGTAAACGTTAAGCCTATCAAGCCTATACCTGCGCTTGACCCAAGACTTAAGCTTCTCTGCTATGACGTCCCTAGCTATCGCATTCACTTCCTTAGGCTCTATGTCGAACCCCATCACCGCATGCACGTCTTTCCCCCACTTGTACTTAGACGCGTGTATAGCGGTTGACACATCAAGTTGCTTGACCTGCGTCGAGAGTTCTTTAACGCCTAATTCCTCGATATGTCTCCTACCTAAGATCGCGTCAACGCCGCTCACACTTCCGGAGTCCCTTACCTTAACCACTCTAACTTCCGTCTGTGTTGTGACCCTTCCGCCAACATTCACTGTCCTTGTCCTGGTCTCCCTCCTCTCACCCACAAAGAAGTAGTTCGCGTCGTAGTTGACGACGTAGAAGGGTACGAATATGCTCGTTATGGAGTCTATGCTTATTTTATTGACGTACTTACCCATGTCACTATCAGTTCTCATCCTATCCCAGAACCTACGTGTTATCTCCTCCCTACTTAGGGAAGGGAAGACAAACACGTCGTAACCCGGGTCACGATACTCGATATATCCACAGTACCTGCACTTAACGACTAGCGAGTCAGGCGTGACCTCAATAGGTGCTCCGCAGTTAGGGCACTTGAACACTTCTGCTTCTCCATGCGGTGGCGGTGGAGGAGGCTCGGTACTGTAGGGCATTCCTGTGTTCTGAGACATTGTGATGCACCTAAAACTTCACTACAAAGGTAAAGGCAGGGGTAATTAATACTTAACTCACCCCACCACACCCATAGGTTAAACTCTTTAGCTATGAGCGAAGTAAATGCCGAGTGGGTTACCCAGAGAGGATGCATCATGCGTGCACTAATACTGGATATCGATGGCACTTTAGTGAAGCCAGATATTGACTGGACGTATGTCAGGAGAAGGCTCTCCGAGCTAGGGATCAACGTTCCCCATAAACCTGTTGCCGAGATCTTGGCTAGGGTAGCGATGCATAACCCTAAGTTAGCTAAGAGCGTTGAGGACGAGATAGTCGGCATAGAGCGGCGGAGTGCGGAGAGGGTGAGGCGCGATCCTGAACTCCGAGGTCTTCTCTTACAATTCAAGGATCGAGGAATTAGGATAGCGGTGGTTACGTTAAGGGGTCGTGAAACAGCCGCTAAGGTTCTGGGGTCGTTAGGTATTAGCGACTTAGTGGATGTCCTTGTAACCCGCGAGGATAGTTACGACAGAAGAGTACAGCTTAGAACAGTGTTGAGTGCATTGGGTGTCGAACCGAGCCAAACATACTTCCTCGGCGACACCATGTGGGATCTAGAGGCAGGGAAGAATGAAGGAGTGAACGTGCTTCTAATAGACTCGAAAGAGGACCCTGTCTCAACAGTCCCGAAACACTTGAAGGCAACGCTTAGGAAACTCCTCGAGAACCTCCAGTAATCCTTGTGTAGTAGAATCACCAATTAATGAAGCGCGGCTTGCCCTCGTATATGGGGGCTATCACCCTAACAGTAACTTCACTACCCTCTTCATACCCCTCCACATTCTCCTCGATCTCCAGTATGCCGTTTCCCTTAATCAGGGTGGATATGATGCCAGAGCCTGTTAGCCTCAGCGGCTCGGCGTAGATAACGTTGCCCTCTCGGTAAAGGACGACGCGGTAGCAGGAGCGGAAGCCAACGACGTTAACTACCTTCCTAGTGAGCCGTGCCCGGACAGTAGGTTCAGGCATCTCCTTAATGCCGTAGAGCTTACGGACAAGGGGCTTAAGGAAAACCTCTAACCCTATGAAGCACGCCACTGGAAGCCCCGAGAGCATTAGGATGGGCTTGCCGCTAACTACGTACGCGCCAGCAGTCCGCCCCGGACGCAGGTTAACGCCGTGGAAGACAAGCTTCGAGCCGGATATGCCCTCCACCGCCTCAGGCACCAGGTCCTTCCCGCCAATGGATGAGCCCCCCGTCGTGATCACGATGTCAGCATCCCTTAACCCTTCCTCAATAGCTGCCCTGACCTCGTTAACGTCGTCTTTAACTATGCGTGACCAGCTAACCTCACACCCTATTTCCTTAACGTAACTCTCTATTAACGGGCCTGAGGAATTCACTACCTCATCCTTACCTCGTGCCTGTCTGTAGTCCTTGAGCTCGTCACCAGTGTTTACGATGGCTATTCGTAAGGGTTTGAAAACCTTCACCTCCGTAATGCCTGACTCGGCGAGCGCTGTAATGTGCCAAGGACGTATTACGGTACCTCGCTCTAAGATAACGTCGCCCGCACGGAAGTCTTCCCCAGCACGACTGACGTTACCGTACTTAGGAACTGGCTTAAATACTAGGACGTGATCCCCAAGTAACTTGCTGTACTCGAAGGGCACGACAGCATCAGCTCCTTCCGGTATCCTGCCACCGGTGAATATCATAGCTGCCTCCCCTTCTCCTACCCTAACGTGTTTTTTGCTTCCAGCCTCTACCTTCCCAACAACCCTCAACTCAACGGGCTCCCTTTCGCTAGCGCTGATAACGTCCTCTGACCTGACAGCGAAGCCGTCCATTGCTGCCCTATCAAAAGGTGGGTAATCGCGTAGTGCCTTAACTTGGTGAGAAGCGACCCTACCCACAGCCTCGACAATATCTAGAGTCTCGACGCTTGGCTCGATAGTCACGGCTCTTAAGAACTTGTGTAATGCGTTCTCCACGGACTCAAAACTTGTGAAGCCCTTGAGCTTCTGTCGGGGCACCTCAAGCACCCTTAACTGCTCTAATGTTCTCTAACGCCTTCTCTATATGTCTTAGCAAGTCATTAATCTTCTCTGTTAATGCTTTGCAACCGCTGATTGCTGGGTGAGTCAAGTCAGCGACTAAGGGAGTTATAGTCACGTACCCGTTACTTAAGTAGTACGAGTCAGTACCATCCTCAACCACGCGCTCCCCAACAAGCCAGTAGTATTCCCTACCCCTAGGATCTATTCTCCTCTCAAACCTCTGAATGAACCTTATCCTCTGCGTCTTCGGCATGACCACCCCCTTAGGTGTCGGTGTACGGGGTAGGTTCACCGAGAGCGTGTCCACGCCGTCGAACCAGCCGTTATCCTTAACGTACTCTATCAGGGCCTCCACAACCTTCCTAACCATGAATGAGTACTTAGGGTTCTCGAACTCATCGTCAGTCAAGACGTCAGCCGAAAGAGCTATTGAGGGGTAGCCAAAGAGCCCGGCCTCGATCGCGGCCTCCACAGTGCCGGAGTAAAGTATGTTCTGCGACGACGTATTCTCACCTATGTTTATCCCTGAAACGACGAGGTCAGGGTTAAACCCAAGTATGTCCTTAGCGGCGTGGAAAGCGTCAACAGGCGTGCCATTGATAGCGAATACCCTTAACCCGTATATGCCGAGTTCCCGCAGGAAGAGTGGCTTATGAAGCGTTAATGAGTGTCCTCCGCCGGACTTCGGCGTCTCAGGCACGACAGCCAGTACCTCACCAAACTCCTTAAGTATCTCGTAGGTGAGGGGAAGCGCCCTCGTGACGAATCCGTCGTCATTCACTAAGAGTATCTTGAAGTGATCTTCTTTTGACATGGCCTCATCACTTAGTGTTAAGTCACTCTGTAGCGCTATTAAGAATTACTTAATTAATCCGCGGTATTCAGTGACGTAGTTATTGAGGCTTGGAAGTCATTAACGTTATGAAGGGTGTGAAGACCCCGTTAATCACCTAATTAAGCTTCGTAAACATATTAGGGAGTAGTGAGGGTGATGAGGGATTCAATAAGCAGGCTGGTCGCGGAGCTAGCTAGGCCAGCGAGGCTTAAACCTAGGTACAAGCTCCTGGAGGATGAAACACGCTACGTGATACCGGAGGAGTTAAGGCGTGAGAGCCTTAAGAAGCCGAGCAGGCGTTACGTCTTCGCCGCCCTTGACGCCGCTGCCGCAACTCTTCATGTGCCAGCTGGCGAGGTAAGCGTCGTCGCTGGGGCGCTGTGTGATGCGAGGAGTGCTTACCTCTACCCGGGAACAGGTATTGTTGCTAGTGTCAGTGGCCCTCCCTTCCTCGGTGCACCGATTGAGGAGGATCTGAGCCTAGTTTCCAACCGCTACGTGAAGGTCGGCCTCAAGTACGTTAATGACCCGGACCTACCTGAGGGCGCCTTGTCTCACGATCTTCGAATACATATGGAGACGTACTTACTGAGCGTAGCCAAGGAGAGGTTAAGGGGCGGCACGGTACTGCTCATAGACGGACCCGTAACCTACCCATACACGCACCCTGTGGAGGGTAGCGTGTGGAATGCGGAGTTAGGCGGGCTGAACGAGGATAGAGTCACCATGATGAGTAGTCTTATTGAGGAAGGCATAGTCCCAGTATGCGTGGTTAAGCGCGTATGGAGGTCCAAGCACTTAATCAGGGCGCTGGGGCTGAGCGAGCTCCTGACAGACGTGAAAATGATTATGAATGCCCTAGGGTTAAGCGGGGTTCCAGACAAACCACTCATGATAGGTCCTTGGGAAGTCAGCGGCTCCGTCGACACCCCGCCTAGGGTCATGGCTTACGTGTTGACGCCCGTAGCAATGCCGGTCAGGCTATACACGATATTCAGGATTGAGGTTTTGAAAGCGGTTCAGGAGCTGCTCGGTGAGGAGAGGTTCCTTGAATTAGTGGCCGCTATATCGTACTCAGCGTCCTCCTATGGGACATACGTCCCGCACAGACTGCATGTTGCTGACGCACTCTCCAAGGAGGTCGTGACTAAGAACGCCTCCGTGCTTGAAGCGTTGCTCAGGCTGAAGGGCGTCCCACTTCTTTACGGGGGTGTGACTGTTGAGTGATGACTCACTAAGCACGATACGTGAGTTGATAGCATCGAGAATAACTGAGGCGAAAAGAAAAGCTAGGAGCATCGGCAGGATCGTTGGCGTGGTTAGCCGAAAGAACCCGTCGAAGTTAGCGGGGGATCTAACAGCCACGGTCGTCGAGATAGACCCGGCAACGTACTACAAGTATGGGGAAATGCTGGGGGTCGGGAACTACTTAGTTGCCGTAGACCTCAGGACGCTAAAGGCCGTTGGACTCAGGATAATCGGGGTTTCACGAGCTGACGTCGCCTCAACTCTGGAGTCCCTAGCCCCCATAGGGTTAGGGGAGGATGAAGAGGGATTACTCACTAACGCCCTAATCGAGGTCACGCCGCTCCTGAACGAGGATGGTGCCCCAGTCTCCACGCCCTTAGAGCCGCAGTCACCGGTCGTTGTGCCCGATGATCCGGAGATACTACTATCCGTCGCAGGCATACCTAAGGAAGGAGTAACGCTCGGCTACCTCCACACAGGCTCTGCACCAGTGGCGGGTGGAGTAGTGCCTATGAAGTTACCTAGGCAAGAATTCTTTAAACATATGCTCGTGATAGGAACTACGGGTTCCGGTAAGACCACCCTAATAAAGAACTTACTGTACGTTATTGGAAGAGACTGGAAGGAAGCTAAGGTACTAGTGGTTGACGCTGCCGGAGACTACGCGCAGATAGTGTTACCCCCTCCCTCACTACCCTCGGACGCTATCCCCGCGATCTACAAGAACGCTGAGGAATTCAGGAGTAATTACCCGTCATGGATAACCGTCCTACTACCGGTGCGCAGGGAGGACAGGAAACTCAAGCAGCTAGCGCTGAAGTACGTCATGGAGCGCATAGGCAAAGTAGCTAAGGCGTTCTACGGTAAGGACCCGATGACTAGCGTTGAGGCACCTGCTCGTGACTTTGAGACCGTGAAGTCCATCCTCGTTCACTGCAACTTGAATGGCTATGAATTCACCGTTGAGGTAGTCCCCATGTCCTTAACGTACACGCAGCTCCGCGACCACTTGGAAATACTTCCTCTATTCTCACGGCAGGCCAAGGTGTACCTGAGGAACGTGATCGGGTACTTGGAGCATAAGGTCGGCAGCATAACTAACTTCACGTACCTCTACAGATCACTTCAGGAAAGGTTCGATGAGATTCTGAAGGTGATGAAGCTACACCGTAGAACCCTTGAGAACATCGAGAGGACACTGAACTTCATAGCCAGTGCGGACGAAGTCGACGTGAGGATCGAGGGGAACGTGATAGGCATACCGCCCGCCGGACGAATCATGGAGAACTATAGGGGTCCAGTAATAATAGACCTAGACTACGCTGCACTTAGGGGCGCGCACTTCCTAGTCCTCAACCTGATAGCGTACGAAATACTCAGGGAGGTTTACGCATGGAAGAAATCCGCCGGTGCCACTACCCCGACACTCATGATACTTGATGAGGCCCACAGGTTCTTCCCCTCAGAGGGAACGAGTAGGGAGGAGGTGGAGATGCTGGCTGACTTCATAGCAAGGATAGCGAGGTTAGGTAGGTCAAGGGGTCTCGGCCTCATATTCTCCACACACTCCCCCAAAGACGTTCATAAGATAGTGATCCAGCTAACGAACACGAAAGTGATACTAAGAAGTGAGCGGGAATTCCTTGAGATGCTGGACGTTCCGAGAGAATACTTGAGGTTAATGGAACTCGCACCTGATAGGGTGGCGCTGATAAGGACATCCGTGGTCCGCTCTGGCTACGCCCTCTTCAGAACGAGCGAACCTCTGCTGGGTCATTTTGACATGGGGCGTCTATCCGTTAAGTAATGCCGGGGAGAACCACGTCTCAGAAACGTTAATGTTTCTCACCAACATTACTTACCTAGGTTTTGGGAGGGATATTACTTGGCATGCGGTATAGTCGGGGTTGTCGCTAAGGAAGGCGTGCTACGGAAGCCCCTCGGGAGGGTGATAAGGGAGTCCCTGAAGAAGCTTGAGTACCGAGGCTACGACTCGGTGGGCTTCGCGATACTGACTCGTGACGGCAGGCTCGTCGTGCGTAAGTCCAGGGGCATGATAGACAACGTATCAGCTAAGTTAGGGTTCGACAGCTTCGACGGGCTAGTCGGTATAGGTCACACGCGGTGGGCAACACATGGAAAGCCAAGTGACGTGAACGCCCATCCCCACGTGGACTGCAGCGGTGCCGTAGCGGTGGTTCATAACGGTATAATAGAGAATTACGAGGAGATAAAGGCTGAATTAACTAGGCTAGGACATCATTTCACCTCCGACACGGACACTGAAGTAATACCTCACCTAATAGAGGAGTTCAAGAGGCAAGGTGCGAGCCCATACGAAGCCTTCAAGAGGACCATCTCCTACCTTAAGGGAGCGTACGCCTTAGCAGTGATAGACACCAGCACCCCAGACAGGATATACTTCGCCAGGAGCACGTCACCCTTAGTGATAGGGTTAGGTAACGGCGCAAACTTCCTAGCCAGCGACATACCGGCGTTCCTTGAGTTCACGCGCAAGGTCATAGTACTGAGGGATGGGGAGGTAGGTTACGTAACCGCTGATGACGTGGTCATAGAGCACCGCCCTAAGGCAGGGAGTAATGGGGTGTCATGGGCACCGGTCAGCTTGACGGGTAGGGTTAGGGTTGTTGAGTGGACCGCTGAGATGGCGATGAAGGGCGGCTACCCTCACTTCATGCTTAAGGAGATTCATGAGCAACCGAACGCCTTAGCCTCAACCCTTGCTGGCATAGAGGATCAGGTTGCGGACGTGGTTAAGGCACTAAGCAAGGCGGAATCCGTGGTAATCGTCGGGGCAGGAACCTCCTTCCACGCCTCATACTTAGGCTCCCTGCTCATGAGTAACTTAGCTAGGAAGAGATCCGTAGCGATAATATCGTCTGAAGCGAGGTGGCACCTCAGATCCCTGAGGGAGGGTGACGTGGTAGTGGCTGTGAGTCAGTCAGGTGAGACCATAGACACGCTACTAGCGGTGAGGGAGGCTAAAGCAGCGGGTGCACTAACAATAGCGTTATCCAATGTCGTTGACTCAGCAATACCTCGCGAGTCCCACATGGCTATCTACACCAGGGCAGGACCTGAGATAGGGGTGGCGGCAACAAAGACGTTCACCACGCAGGTAGCTGTTCTCTCCTACCTCGCAATCAAGGTCGCTGAACGCGTTGGCGCAATAAGGGGTCATGAAGCCAGCGAGTACGTAGCAGCGTTAAGGAGAGTGCCTGAAATAGCGGCGTCGATCATAGCGATGCACGAAGCTAAAGCTAGGGCCGTGGCGAGGAGAATGGCTGAGCGAACAAACGCCTTCTACCTCGGCAGGGGGTACTCGCTCCCGATAGCTATGGAGGGGGCGCTAAAGCTCAAGGAAATAGCCTATGTCCACGCCGAGGCCTACCCGGCCGGCGAATCTAAACACGGCCCGATAGCGCTTGTCGAGGAGAACTTCCCGGTGCTCTTCACCGCTGTCGGCAGGGACGACGGAGAGATGATCAGGAGCAACATAGAGGAAATGAAGGCTAGGTTAGCATGGACCCTAGCTGTAGCCCCCGAGTCGCTGAAGGAGGTGCTGAGGGCCGTTGACGTCGCCTTCAAGATGCCTGACCTCCCCGAGGTGGCCGCGGTGGTTGCATACGTCATACCATACCAGTTAATAGCGTATTACACAGCAGTGCGTAAGGGTCACGACCCAGATAAGCCCAGGAACTTAGCGAAGACCGTGACGGTTGTTTAGGGGTGCTTAACTTTGAGAGCGGTAGTATTAGCTGGTGGGTCGGGTAAGGGGCTAATGCCCCTAACCGGCGGTAAACCCAAGGTACTGCTTAAGGTCTGCGGTGAGGCAGTGATCGAGAGAGTGCTTAGGAACCTAGTTAACATCGGTGCAAAGAAAGTCACGCTAGTAACGGACAAGCCAGCAGAGTTCGAAGACATAACAGTGCGTTTCGGGAGACTCCTGGAGTTTGAGGTGCGAAAGCAGAGCTCGGGAGGGATAGTCGGCGCCATGCTGGAAGCCAAGGACGAGTTAAGTAACGGGGCGCTACTTGTGTATGGTGACACACTAGTAAGTGCTGAAGCGTACGAGATGACCTACGTAGCCGCGACCGAATACGGGGTCCCCACACTTATGGTGGTTCCTGAGGAAGACGTGAGGTTCTACGGCGCGGTCTTCGTTAACAGTCGAGGGTTCATTAAGCGCTTCAAGGAAGCACCACTTGAGAGGGTAGAGGGAGCATACGCCTTCGGAGGTATCGCTGTTCTGAACAAGGAATTAGTGGATCTCATAGAGCGGGACGAGAGCATTGAATCCGCAATAAATGAGTACGTTGCGTCGGGAAGGGAGGTGAAGACTGCCTTATGGAGTGACTGGTGGGTCGACGTGGGTTACCCGATTAACCTCCTCGAGGCAATATACTACGTAATGATGGGTTGGAAGACCATGAAGGTAGCGTCATCCGCCAAGATAGCGTCAACAGCGGTAATTGAAGGGCCGGTGATAATCGAGGATAACGTCATGATAGATCACTACGCCGTCATAAGGGGGCCAGCATACATAGGTCGAGGCGCCCTCATAGGGGCACACACGTTCATCAGGCCCTACACGGACGTAGAGGCGGGGGCGGTGGTCAGCAGTTACAGCGAGGTTGTCTGGTCGTTAATCGGGGAGGGAGCGACCGTGGGTCGGGACACGTTCTTGGGATACAGCGTCGTTGGTGATGGCGCGACCGTCGGGCCCGGAACGCTGACGAAGTTAATTACGAAGCCCGAGGAAGTCGGTATCAAGGCAATAAAGGTCGTAAAGCGTAGAAAGGAATGGTACAAGATAGGGTGCACCGTACCTATAGGGTCTAAGGTACCCGAACTCTCCGTCCTTGAACCTGGCGAGATAGTTAAGGATTGAAAAGAAAGAGTGCCTGTTGAGTGGCCAAGCAAAGCGATTTCATTTCCCTAGCACGTTACAGAGCCTTATGGACTCGGCGAGCCTAGTTATTACCTCATCACTAGCCTCCACACCCAAGCTACTCAAGAACTCCCTAATATTCTCTTCAGTCATCTCCAAACCCTTGGCAGGCATCAACTCCCTCACGAACTCGCCCAACTCCCACGGGAAGAGAATCCACTTATCCGTCTCAACAACAAGGTAGTCAGGCTTTATGATTGACCTTGGCTTATAATATAGAGCAGCTGTCCTCACCTCGGACGCGCCCCTCAGGCGAACCTGCTCACTTACCACCTCAAGCGTCCTTCCCGAGTCAACAACGTCATCCACGATGAGTACCTTCCGCCCCCGAATCTCGGTCGTTAGTGGCTGAGTTATGACGGGCCTCTCCGCCTGCTCCCCTATCCCCTTATAGAACTTAACTTCAACAACCCCTATGTCGCTTATCCCCAACGCGTCGGCAACTATCCTAGCAACTATGTAGCCACCGCGCAGCACGCCAACAATTACATCGGGCATGTACCCGTCTTGAAGGGACATAGAAGCAAGTTTTAACGAACCTACGTGAATGTCCTCCCAAGTCGCTACCAGTAACTCCATCCTTCCCACATTCTAGGATTACATCTGAGTTATAAACTTCTTCCCACACGGAGGGTAACGACTTAATTTCCCGACAGATGAAAAATTTAGGGTGGGTGTCACGAAGCGCAAGCTCTCGGAAATTCTAAGGGACATTAACTCGGTCGCGATTGTCGGGGCTTCCCCCAAGCCCGGTAAGGTCGGTAACACGGTTCTCCAAAACATACTTTCCTATGGATTCAAGGGGAAGATATACCCGGTGAATCCCAAGTACAGGGATATACTTGGCTTAAGGACGTACCCCTCATTGAAGGATCTGCCTGAGGTTCCCGATATCGCGGTGGTTGCCGTCCCGACAAAGGCGGTTCCCGCGGTAGTGGCGGAAGCTTCGGAAATCGGCGTGGGTCTCACAGTAATAATAACGTCGGGGTTTAAGGAAGCCGGTAACGAGGAGGCTGAAAGGAAGTTAAGAGAGACGATGAACTCAACACAGCGAATGAGAGTTCTCGGGCCCAACTCAGCCGGCATCACTATCTCGACCGTCAAGCTCCACGCGAGCATTGAAGCCCCACCTACCCCTGGACGCGTGGGCTTAGCTATGCAGAGTGGAGCCATGGGCGGGGTGGTTATTTCCCGCCTCAAGGAACTCTCATCAGGCATTTCCTTCTTCATGAGCCTCGGAAACATGGCCGACGTTGAAATAAGTGACGTATTTGAGTACGCGCTTGAGGATGACGCGACCGACTCACTAATAGCTTACGTGGAGTGGGTACGTGACGGCAAGGCATTCCTGGAGAAAGGCTCGAGGCTAGCGGCCGTTAAACCCCTATGCATCCTCAAGGGAGGTAGGGGCGAAAGGAGTAGCGAGGCTGTGAGATCCCATACTGGCGGACTAGCAGGTAATTACGCGGTATTCAAGGAAGCGGTGCGTAAGATAGGCGCGTACCTAGCCGATGATGTATCAGACTTAGTCGAAGTTGAGGAGGTGCTAAGACGCGTAGGGCATCTCAACGGGTCAAGAGTACTAATAGTGACTAACTCTGGCGGGTTAGGCGTGGTGACAGCATCCCATGTTGAGGAGCACGGCTTGGACCTACCGCCAATACCTCAAAAGCTCGCTGAGGGCTTAACCCGGCAGGCCGGGAAGTCGTTCACAGGCAAAAACCCGATTGACTTCGGCGGCGACGCAAGTGCGGAGCAGGTAGCTAAAGCATTAACGCTAAGCGACCTAAGTAAGTACTTCGACGTCGCGCTGTTTGTGTACGTACCTACAGCAGCTGAGGGGCCAGAGGAGATGGCTAAGGCGTTGAGGGAGCATGTTGACGAGTTTTCTCTTCCCGTCATAGCGTACTTCGACGGCGAGGGAAGCCGTGAGGTTACCATGAAGGTTTCGAGCTCGCTTCCAGCGGTTACTTCAGCTAGAAATGCTGCTAGGGCCATATCGGCTTTAGTGGATAGGGGTAAACACCTCAGATTAAGGGTCACCCATAATAGTAGCTAGCGAATATCCTTTAGTGGCTCGGGTGGTGGGCTTGTCTGAAAGGATTAACCCCTTGAAGGCTCCCGCGGGAACTAGGTTAGCGCTCATGGGTAACGAAGCCATAGCCCGCGGAGCGGTTGAATCAGGTATTTACGTAGTTACGGGGTACCCAGGCACCCCCTCCAGCGAGGTCATCATGACGCTCCAGAGATTCGGTAAGGACCTAGACATGTATGTTGAGTGGGCGGTCAACGAGAAGGTTGCGTTCGAACTAGCACTAGGTGCCTCGATAGGCGGTGCAAGGTCCTTAGTCACCATGAAAGCGCCAGGCGTTAACATAGCATCCGACCCGATACTCTCTGCGGCATACTGCGGTGTTGATGGAGCCCTAGTAATGCTTGTCGCGGATGATCCCGGCCCCATAACAACGCAAACAGAGCAGGACGACCGATGGTTTTCAAAACTCGCTAAACTACCGACGATAACACCCTCAAACCCGCAGGAAGCCAAAGACTACGTTAAGGTAGCAGTAATGCTAAGTGAGAAGCTCCAACTACCAGTAATCCTCAGAACAACGACGCGAGTCAACCACACAGTAGGTGACGTAGTGCTAGGCACTACAGAACCGCCTAGGAAGTTCAAGGGGTTCAAGAGAGACCCACCACGATTCGTGCGGGCTGGCATGAGATGGAACTTGGAGCGCCATAAGTGGCTAAACAGGCAGTTGGAGAAGGTTGAAGACGTCCTTAACGAGCTGGGGGTAAGCATTAACGAGGTACACGGTGATGGAGACATCTGCGTGGTCACGGAGGGGGTCACGTACAACTATGTTACCGAAGCCCTAAGCCTCCTAGGCGTGAAGGAAGGTGTGCGTGTCCTCAAGGTGGGGCAGCTCTATCCGCCTCCTGGGGAATTCCTAAAGAAAGGTTTACGCGGATGCAGGAAGGCAGTGGTGGTCGAGGAACTTGATCCATACCTGGAGGAAACCGTGAAGGCGCTGCTCTACGATGAGGGTATCAGCGTGGAGATCCACGGTAAGCACAATTCGCTACTGCCTATGGAGGGAGAATTAAACGTACTCATGGTAGCTAAGGCGTTATCACGCGTGATTGGTATTCCGCTTCCTAAGGCCCTGCAGGTTAGCCGTGAAACCCCAGCACTGCCTCCAAGACCTCCACCACTGTGTCCTGGGTGCCCTCACCGTGCATCCTACGTCGCCATACTTAAAGGCATAAGTAAGGCGGGCTTTAGGAGGGACGAGGTACCGATATTCGGAGACATAGGATGTTACGCCTTAAGCGTCGAGCCGCCGTTGAACGCCATATGGACCGAGCACAGCATGGGTGCAAGCATAAGCATGGCGGCCGGCATGAAATTAGGGGGGAATGGCAAACCAGTAATCGCCACGATAGGTGATTCAACATTCTTCCACTCAGGAATACCTGCCTTACTGGAGGCCGTGCACAAGAGGATCAACGTGCTCGTCATAATACTCGATAACACCGTGGTGGCGATGACGGGACATCAATCAACGCCGTCATGGAGTGTGACCGAGACAGGCAGGAAGGCTAAGCCCGTTTTACTGGAGGACGTCGTTAAGGCATTAGGCGTGGATAACTTAGCGGTAATTGATCCCTTCGACGTTGACGACATGGCTAACGTAGTGGCTCAGTACCTGAGGAAGCCAGGCGTGAACGTCATAGTAGCGCGCGCACCATGCGCCTTAATGAAGGTTAGGGCGGAGGGTGTTAAGGCGGTCTACAGGGTTGATCCCGAGGCATGCGTAGGGTGCATGGCATGCATCAGAGGCACTGGGTGCCCTGCAATGTACGTTGACGAGAACGGTAAGGCAGCCATCATCGAGGAGGACTGCACGGGTTGCGGGCTCTGCGCTTACTTCTGTCCGCGAGACGCGATAAAGGAGGTGAGGCACGGATGAGCAGGGAGATTAAGGGAATATTCAATATCCTCATAGCTTCGGTCGGAGGACAAGGCGGGTTAACGCTATCTAGGACAATAGCTATAGCCGCGGTTAATGAAGGTCTCTCCGTAAGAACCGGTGAGACCTTAGGGATGTCCCAAAGGTTCGGTTCCGTCACTAGCTTCGTGCGCATAGCTCCACAGAACGCCGTCATGTCCCCCACGTTTTCCGAGGGGATGGCGCACGTCATGATTGGACTTGAACTCACCGAGAGCGTCCGCAACCTACGCTACATGGGTGAAGGGGGCAGGATCCTAGTAGCCGACATCGTGAAGCCACCCATCACAGCAAGCATAGGTACGGCAAGAATGCCGGGCAAGGATGAATTAGTGAGTGCTTTAACCCGCGTTGACCCCAAAGCAGTAATAGTGTCTGCTAGGAAGATAGCCTACGAGGTAGGCAACCCGAGAGCAGCGAATATGGTTATGCTCGGCGTGTTCAACAGGGTATTCGGAATTCTCAGCGATGACGCAGTAATTAATGCCATACTAACGCTCCTGTCTGGAAAGAAAGGGGAGACCTCAGTGGCGGCATATAAGGCGGGGGTCAAGTGGGCTGAGGAAAATAAGGTGGTGCAAGGCTAGCCACAGTGACTGCTAAAGCATACTACCCAGGCAGTAAGTACGTCCCTCTGAGTGTGTCAGGTACTATATGTCACCTTTCATGCAAAGGATGTAACGCCGTGTACCTAAGGGGAATGATAGATGTTAGCGATCCGAGAAAGCTGAGGTCGGTGCTCAATGAGCTGTACAGGCAAGGCGTTAGGGGATATCTCCTAAGCGGGGGGTACAGCAGGGACGGGTACCTCCTGATAAGGAACGAGCACCTTAAGGTCGTCAAGAACTTCTTAAGAGATCACGAAGCAGTTTTCTCCATACACCTAGGCCTAGCCCCCCGCGACCTACTTCATAGCGTTTGGTCTGCTGGTGTAGACGTTATTGATTTCGAGGTGCCTCCAAGCGATAGCTACCTGAAACACGTTAAGGGATTAGGGCACCATAGCGTTAACGACTACCTCGAGTTCGCTGCATATGTCCGCGACACCTACGGTAAGGACTTCATAGCCCCGCACCTCATACTGGACTCAACATACGCAACGCCTGAGGAAGAACAAAGGACGATTAAGGCGATAGCGGAGCTAGACCCCTACGTGTTTGTGGCGTTGGTGGAGATTAGGGGAACAAGTAATGACGAGGGAAGGGTTAGGGACGCATTGAGGCTAGCGCGCACGAGTTTCAGGGAAGTCGCACTAGGGTGTATGAGGTCACCGAGGTTCAAAGCCCTAGACAAGGCATGGTTGCGTGAGGGTTTAGTGGATCGAATAGCCGTACCTAAGCCAGCGTTAGTTAGAGAGTACGGTTTGCAAGTGATTAGAGCCTGTTGCTCGCTAAAACCTGTGTACGAACACCTATTCGTTTACTAACTACCTCTCCTCACAAAGCTCCTTGAGCAATGTGCTCAGCTCCGAGAGATCATTAATCACTATTAACCCGTCAAGATCTGGCGGGTCATCACCTCCCTTAAGGAACACTGGGTAACCAACGTAACGGAAGGCGCTCACGTCCCATGCGCTGTCCCCAACATACATGAACTCACTGAGCGGGACACCCGTAACCCTAGATATCCTCCTTAACACGTCCCCCTTACGAAGAGGGTTAACTACCTCCTCCCCACCCGGCATTAAGCAACCATTCTTATCGAACGTCAACCTATTCGCGAACGCCATGTCGATACCTAACTTCCTCGCAACGTACTCCGCGAGCACGTGCACCCCACCACTAACCACAGCCGTCATGATCCCGTAATTCCTAGCTAGTTCCACAACCTTCCTTGCTGAGTCCCTTATTGTGACCCTACTTAGGAGAGCATCAAGGATTTCATCCCTAGTGATGCACCGCCTAGCAACGCGAATCATGGCTTCCGTGTCGCGCCTCATCCACTCCGAGTACGTTATCTCCCCGCGCTCGAACCGACGTGCGTCACCAGCTTCATCCACTACAGCTTTCGAACCGAAGTACTCGTGAAGTACGCTCCAGGAGGACTTCTCCGCTATGAGTACGCCATCCATGTCGAATGCCAGGACACCTACTCTACTGCAGCGCCTCCTCCGCAAACCCTGCTTACCTCCCCAGCAAGCTTTACGGCTAGGTTAACTAAGGTTTCTCTCGAAACACCATATAGTCCCGAAGTCTCCGCCACATCCTTAAGGAACTCCCTCCACTCAACAATCACTGCCCTAGCGCCTGCTAAGCCCTGTAGCGCTTCCTCTAAAGCCTCAGGATTCACAGCAAAGAAGTCGCCGAGCGCCTCAGCGGACTTAATAATGCATTTCTCATCAAGTACTAACCTTATCGTTATAACCTTCTCACCTTTCCTCTTAGCTGACGCCTCAACAACCCTCACAGCACTCACCTCACGGCCTAAGAGCTGTCCACTCCCGCGACCTATACTTCCATTCTAAACTCTTCGCAAGTTCTAACTCGGCAGGAGAGTACCTACCCCGCACGAACTCAACGTCAAGTGCCTCCGCAAAACCCTTGATTAGGGCTTCGATGGCCTCCTCCTTGCTGACGCGTCTGCCAACACATTCAGAAACCGTTATTACTCGTTTCCTTATCGCTGATGCACCCCCGTACTTAACCCCGGGGACACGTAAGGAATTAGCTAACGTGTCAGCGTCTGTGGCGTACATAAATGTTCCATGCTGGAGAAGAGCCCCGAGCTTACGGGCCTGCGCACTCCCCGAAAGCTTACGGCCACGTGCAACAACGTCGTTTAGTGGGGCGAAACTAGCTTCACAACCCAAATACCTAGCCGCACGCACGACACCCTCACAAATAAGCCTGAAGGACTCCAAGTAATCCTCCGGAACCGAATTAGCGCTAAGGACGACAGCGTACGTCACCTCACCTAACGAGTCATGATACACGGATCCACCGCCACTGACGCGCCTCACGACAGGTATGCCGTGCTTCTCAACGTACTCCAAGTTAACGGACTGGCTTAGGGACTGAAAGTAACCTATGGTTACTGCGGAGGGCTTCATGACGTATAGCCTTAGCGTGTCCTCCACGGCATTGATGCCACGTAGCAGGAGCATTGCTTCATCCATAGCCATGTTGAAGAAGGGGGTTCCCTCATCCGTTATTAGCCTCATAATGCCTCGGGGCATTCTCTCCACCCACACAAGTTAATTGCGCATCTAATAATAACTACCTAGGGCTAGGGAGTGAGGATTAGAGCGTCTCTCGGAACGCTGGTGGTTGCTGGACTCGAAAACGCTAAGGTAGACGCGCTACCGACCATAGGTTACGTCATGCTGAGCAGTGACCGCGGATGTAACGGCACGTGTGCTTTCTGCCCTCAATCTAGGGTGGCCAGCTCGTCCAAGGAGCTCCTCTCACGCATCACATGGCCTGAAACGGACTTAGAGACACTAGCTGCGTCCCTAGCTAAGACAGGGATAAAGCGGGTCTGCGTGCAGACCGTGATCAAGGAGAATTTCATGAGTGAAACCAAAGAAGTTGTTAAGACTTTCCATGAATACGGCCTTAATGTATCAGTATCGATAACCCCCGTCCCTTTAGGGTACCTTAAGGAGCTACGGGATCTAGGCGCAGACCATCTAGGCGTGGGACTAGACGCTGCTTCCCCTAGAGTAGCGCGTGCCGTTAGTAAGCCTTACCCCTGGAGTCGCTACTGGGAATTCATTAAAGAGGGCATCACGGTATTCGGTAAGGGGCACGTAATCACGCACATCATAGTCGGGTTGGGTGAGACGCCGGAGGAATTACTTGAGACCGTAGAAAAGGCAAGGGACTTGGGATCGGAAGTATCTCTCTTTGCCTTCACGCCTGTGAGGGGCACTCCAATGTACGGCACGCATAACCCCCCAAGCATAAGATACTACAGATTCGCTCAGCTAGCAACGTACCTCATTATGAAGGGCGAGGATTGGAGGTCATTCACGGTGTTTAAGGAGGGCACACCTTACATAAGGTCTGAGTACGTAGACCTGAGAAAAGCTGAGGACGCTGTAAACTATGTGTTAGTGCGTGGTTGCCCGGGATGCAATAGACCATTCTATAATGAATCTCCACGGTCTAAGATATTTAATTACCCATCCCGCAGTACTGTGTTGAAAGATCTAAATAAGGTACTGGAAGATATAAGTAAAATTATTATATAAAATTAATCAAACTCAACACCTGATCCGTCTTACTCAAATTTTATCGGGTACAGTCGCTATATCTGAACACGCTACAGAATAATACCTGCATATACCGTTAATTAACGCATCAACGAACACATTAACAATCTTGGATGGGTTATCCTGGCCTAAAGAGCTAAGCACGGAATTCAAGATTCTTTTAGGCTCGTCACCGTTTAGCCAGAAAGTATTATTAAGGAGTTCAGAAAGCGCGTTGATTGTCTTAGCTTTCAACGTGTCTGCCTCTAAGCGTGCACCAATTTTCTTAGCGAGATAATACGCATGAGTATATAGTACAACATCAACGGCAATAGCAAGATTAACTGAGTTCAGAATGCTTGATAATTTTGATCGGCATTCATTAGAAATTATTCCAATTATTTTCTTTGCAGAAATCCTAATGCCATTAATGTATTTATTTTCAATGTTCCTAGAAAGTTCCTCAAGAACATCAGTTACTTCACTAGCCCTTACTTTAGAAGGTTCCTCTATTAGATTACTTAATACGCTCTTCCTGAGTTCCGTCGCTATTATAGCCACTTCATCCCAGTTAGGGATGCTACCCCGACGCAACGTTATTAGGATCTCCTCAAGCAATGATGTCGCTCTTGATAACGTTATTAAGTGCTTTCTTATGACCGATAAAACTTCCTCTGAGTACTCTCCCAATTCTAATAGCGTGGTTACGTACATGATTTTTCTTAATAATTCCTTAGTTATCATTATGGATATTCGGTCACTATTTCTCATAGTTATTATGAATTCATTTCCTCTTTGCTCAATAGAAACAATGTCACTAAGCCTTAATAGAGCTATCACGCGTCCTTTCAGGTCTTTTAGCGTGATCTCTTTATTATTTACCTCCACATAGCAAATCATTTCTCTATTCATGTATTTGCATTTGGTCTTGGACATTTCTACCGTTCCTCTTCTTCCGATATCTTTTTAATTATAATTTTCCCATTCTTAACGTCAACATTCTTTCTACTTATGGCGTAAAGCTGAATGAAGTGTATAGCTATCTCTTTTTTAAATGGTAATTCATCTAAGCTTAGGGTACCTTTTCCTTTCATAAGTAAGTAATCCATATATTCCATTATTAGTGGTATTAGCTTAATTCTTTGGCGCATTGATGTTAGCTCTCTTAATTCTTTGATAATCCTACTTAACAATTTTGGTAGTGCAGAATTATACGTAGTCACTAATTGGGCGTAGTTCTGCTTTGATCCGTCCTTAATTACATTTCTAAGTGACTCACGTAAGTAAGCTAACTTCTCATTGGTGTTACTCAGCGTGTGTAAAAGTGTCGTTATTTCGATAGTAGCATCTGTTTTTAAACCCTTAGATAAAGTGTCTATATCCATACTGAGGTCTTCAGGAATACTTGTAATTATCTTTTGTATATTCCCTATAACGTTGTTAATAATATGTATTGCGGAGTATAGTGACGGCATAACGTCCGGAACGCTCGAGAGAATGCTTGAAACCTTTAGTATGTCGGTACCGAACCTCGTGTTTTGCAGGTCATTTTTCCTCACCTCGTTTTCAAGCTCATAGAATTTTTCTCTAAGCCTTAGAAGTCCATTATATGCTTCCTGAATTGCGTGTTTGTTTGCGGCAAGAATTGATGTATATTCTCTTATCATTTCCCTTAGTGCAGACACGGGGTCGCTCCAGCTACTACATCTAAGGGACATCTTTGGGAGGTTCTTAATTTCCACGATTTTCTTTAATTCGGTTATGCTTTGCTCTATTGCTTTTTCTAAGTAGGTGCATAACTTCTCTGCAATTTTACGTAACGCGCTGGACTTCATGAAGACGTCATCCACGTCCTTAGCTTTAGTTGCTGTCACGGCTTTGTCCCATAATTCGCTAGGGATTCTGACATACGGGTCTACGATGGGCTTTAGGCTCTGTATCGTAGTTACGAGAGACGTGAAGGTATTCAATGTTTCCTTTTCAAGGTCGGCAATGTCCTTTTCAATAATACGGAGTTCATTAAGCGATGAACGCAACACATTAGGTGACTGATTATTTGATGTGTATTCCCTTAGTCTTTGTATACTTGCTGTTATGTCATTAATTTGTGTTCTTAATTCATTTACTTTCTCTTTCACTATTCCTATGGATGAGAGGGAATTTAACGCATTCCTGACGCCATCAAGTTTACGGAGTGCAACTTCACTGCGTCTATTAAACGTGTTCATGAGATCCTTAGCTTTCTTTTGAAATAGCATTGTGTTCACTAAGGATGCGGTTGTGAAGGTTGTAATGAACGTTAAAATAATGATTTTCATAGCAAGAACCCTGTCTATCCATGGTGTAACTAGGTATGTTATCGTTATTACCAAGGCATCGAACACTATGCTAGGTAGCACTAGGAAGGCGGAATTCATAAGTGTGTGAGAAACCCTTTCTGGTTTAGATACGGACTTCCAGAAAGCTACCGATAGTATCCCGCCGACCCCGCCAGCAATAGTTAATGCTATGTACATCACTATAAGTGCCGTTACGTAGGTTATGCTTCCCACGTTGAAATTAGGTAACACTATGTGCGGTAGGTTCGCAGCATTATAAACAACCGCGGGGATTCCGACGAAGGGAAGTAATGTAAATACTAGTGACATCAGGTAGCCTATCAGGGCACGCATACTGTAAGTAAAGGCTACAGCAAAACCTAGTAATGCGATTAGCACCCACCCGCTTGTCCCCATTAACGCTATGACGAGAGCGTATAGTGCAATCAGCTGTGGTATGAGTTCTAAATCACCTACTCCTACCAAAGCATCGTAAAACGCAATGAATATTACGCTGATGACAGAAAATACCAGGAACTCTGATGCCCACTGTACGGCAGGACGTATGTTCTCGGATAATGAAAAAAGCGTTAGGACGATATAAGCGACGTAAGTGATGGAAAACAATATTCTCTCGGTTCTGTTGCTCTTAACTAATATGCTGTACCCTATAATGAGGGACACGAATGCACCACATACTGCCATACCAAGAGTATACTTTATTATATTCAACGTATACCCGTAAATTACCACCCAGAAAGCTAACGTTATTGAGAAGGCGATAGAGCTTCTTCTTCCCACGTTTTTCACCACCGAAGTCCCTTAATTAAGGACTCGATATAACCTGCAACCTTGTATAACTCAACATAACCTGTTATGGTGTCGCCTTCCTGACTGGATATTTGAGTGAGAGCTAGGCGCAGGAACTCACGCAGTATCTGAGCGTTTATGTCAAGTGCCGCCACCCTCAACTTAGGACCCTTCCTGAGTTCAACGTTACTGTAGAGCCAGTCTTCTCTACGTGCTAATTCCTTTAGTTGATTTTCATTTACGATGTGCGGTGGTCCCTCTATAGTCCCATACATTCCTCTGGATCGGTATTCCATCCCCCATGACGCGAATCTAGAAAACCGTATGAAGCCGTGTAAGTCTTTAAATATATCTGGTACGCTAGTAGAATAACATATCGTGGTCGTGATGTGTACGTCGTTCTCTAACGCTTTGTCAGCAGCACGTATTAGGTTTGCTAGGCACCACCTCAGCTCTTGCACCCTCTCCGCATCGTTGAGTGCGTGTATCTTAGTTGCTATCCTGCTTAAGTTGGCTATCGTGGTGACGTCAATGAGACCTTTGTCAAGTGCCAGCGCCATAAACGTGGCATCGTTGAGTGCACAATCTAACTTCTCTATATCAAGTAATACTTTAACCTTAGCCTCGCTGTTTATACGTCGTAACTCGCTTAAAGCTTCGTAAGCCAGTAAGGTGTCTTGAGATGATTCACGTGCAACAATGTTTACTTCTTTAAGGTCTCTAGTGATTAACGACTTAATTTTTACTAACGTATCGTGATGGACGTTGCCCTTGATTAAATCTATCCAGAACGCATCCCTCGGTATTCCCCTAGTAGAGAAGAAGTAGATATTCCCGGCGCCGTGTTCTGTGCCGCGTTCTTCCTCACCTAAGATTATTACAGCGCTTCGTACATTATGTAGTATTCTCTCCATTATATTAACTACGTGTTGTTGAGGAATGATTATCAAGGAGTCATAGTCTATTAAATCTATCAGCGAGAACAGCCGCGTGAGCATGTCAACAGCAGTACTCATGACTTCATCACCCCTTCACTCCGTGAGAGAGTAATATGTATGTCGTTCAAGTGACTAAGGGTAAGGGGCCTAGGTATGAGTACATGCGCTTTTTCAGCGTCGTAACGAACTAAGGTCGTGTAAGGGTAGCGCATTATCTTACACATGAAAGATAATGTTGCTGGCATTATTAAAATAATACCTTCTTAATTAATAGACTAACTATTATTGTTCAACACTCATAAGTAATTCGTGCCCGTCTCCGGTTAGACGCCTAATGTTTACCTTATGGGGCCAGCGTCTGGGTATCCTTGCCTTAGACCTTTGCCAGCGTATGGTCTAAGACCTTCCCTTCCTTTCAGCAAGAGTATCGCTAGGTTCCTCGCGTGCTTCCTTGCTCTATCTAGGGCTATCCTTAAGAGTTCGGATTCCTCCTCACTTTCGTCCTCATGAACGGTCACGTCTATTACGTGCTTGTTCGTTGTTAGTTGAACTAGCTGGAGTGCCATGCTAGCGACTATGTACGAGAACTTATCAGTTAGTGTTTTACCTACCCAGCCAAGCGTTATTACTCCCTCGCATCCCTCCTCCTCGATTAGTTTCTTCGCCGCTACTGGGATGTCCTTTATTCCTGGCACAGTATACCTGACTACTATGGCGTTAGGCAGTTCCTCCTTAAGCACTCTCTCGGCTTCGGCGCCCATATCCACGCGTGCGAAGGTCGTGTCAACTATCCCTACCTTCATGAGATCACATCCTCTAGGAACTTACCTCCCTCGTATATTAGGTCACCGTCTGCGTACACCTTCCCTTTCCTCATGTCCTTAACCATGTCCCAGTGTATCGCTGAGACGTTCTTTCCTCCTGTCTTCGGGTATGACGCTCCGAGCGCTAGGTGTATGGTCCCGCCGATCTTCTCGTCAAATAGTATTTCCTTGGTGTACTTCTTGATGTCGTAGTTCAGCCCGAAGGCAGCCTCCCCTAGCCTTCTAGCACCTTCATCGGTTTCCAGCATCCGCTTGAGGAATTCCTCGCCCTTGATCGCGTGTGCCTCAACCACCGCTCCGCGCTTGAAGACTAGCCTCACGCCCTCAACCTCGACGCCCTGCCAGACAGCAGGGTATGTGAACGTTATGTAACCTTCCGAGGAGTCCTCGTGGGGACCCGTGAACACTTCGCCTCCGGGCATGTTGTTCTTTCCGTCATCGTTTATCCAGGTCCTGCCATCGACCCTTAGCGTTAGGTCCGTGTCCTCCGCAACTATGCGTAATTCTGAAACCTTATTGAGGAAGTTCGCTATCTTTTCCTGCCATTCCGCCTGCTTAACCCATTCTGCTATGGGGTCCTCCTTATGCAGCTTGAGGGCCCTGAACACGAATTCCTCGTACTCCAATGGCGACATGCCGGCTTCCTGCGCAAGCGCGTTGGTAGGGTAGGCAGTGGCAACCCACCTGAGGCTACCTTCAGCGTCCCTCCTCATGAATATCTCAGTCAGTTTCCTGCGGGCCTGTGACCTAATTTTTATCTTGATAGGATCCACGCTCGCAAGGGGCTTTGTGTGCGTTGATGATATTATCGAGATGAACACGTTCCCCAGCTCGTAAATTGTTTCCTCAATCTTTGAGTAATGCCTCAGCAAGTCCTCGTCTGCGTACCGGTAAAATATCTCCATTAACACGTCATCCCGCAGATTGAAGAACGGGTAGCCTCCTCTCTCAACAATGGCTCGCCACAGCTCCCTAATGAGGGGATACGCCGCGAAGCTGGCGTTTATGAATACTTCGTCTCCCTTCCTGACGCTGGTGCAGTAATCTGTTAAGAGCCTAGCGAATTTTCGGTACACTATGATCTCACCCCTAAACTATGTGTGTACGAAATTAATTATCTTTCAGACCTTTGGCTAAGTATGCTGTATAATCCTCCAGGTAGATTCTCTAAAGTAGCTACGGAGCACCCGGAAAGAAATTTGGGATCGAGGGAAAAAGTAGGGTATACGTTACCTAGTTATAATGTTATATCCAGCCCCTGAGCTTCATTGCCCTGTAAACTCTGTCTACGGCGATTACGAAGGCCGCGTCTCTCATAGTAACCAGCTTGTCGGGATGCTTGTCCTTCAGCTTCTCCCAGCCATCCACTGTCTTGTGGAAGTTCCTCTTCATTATCGCCGCTAGCTTCTGCCTGGTCTCCTCCTCGTCCCAGAAGTACCACTGCAGGTTCTCGACCCACTCTAGGTAGGACATCACTACACCGCCAGCGTTTGCAAGAATGTCGGGTACGTCCGCTATGAAGTCCTTCCTCTGGTACAGTATCTTTTCGGCCTCGGGCGTTACGGGTCCGTTGGCTGGCTCGACGATTAGCCTTGCCTTGACCTTGTTCACGTTCTCCTTCGTGATCACGTTCTCGATTGCTGAGGGCATTAGGATGTCACAGTCCACGAATAGCGGTGCGTTGGAGTCAGGTATCTTCTCGCCCTTCGGGTAGTTAATGACTTTCCTAGTCTCGTTCTTCACCTTCATTGCTAGCTCTACGTCAATACCGTTCGGGTCGTACACGGCACCTGAGGTATCGCTTATGGCGACGATCTTAGCTCCCCACTTAGAGGCCCAGTACGCAGCCCACTGACCGGCGTTGCCGAATCCATGAATCGCTATTCTCTTGCCCTCAAACCCATCCATCCACCTCTCGGCGGCCTCCTTCGCGACGACGACGGCACCGAAGCCCGTGGAGTACATCCTGACGGGGTTACCCCAGAGCTCCGGCGGCTTAGCCGTGAATACGCCGGGCACGTTGTAGCCCTTAAGTTTGCTGAACTCGTCAACCATCCAGATCATGATCTGCGGGTTGGTGTTCACGTCAGGTGCAGGAATGTCCTTCTCAGGACCGATTATGGGTGCGATAGCCCTAGCGTAACCCCTGCTTAGTTGCTCTAATTCACGCATACTCATCTGCTTGGGGTTGCACCTGACGGCACCCTTACCGCCACCGTAGGGTATTCCAGCGAGTGAGTTCTTGAGGGTCATACCGGTGGCGAGGGCGATGTCGGTCTCTAGGGTGACTTCAGGGTGGAACCTGATACCGCCCTTGTAAGGGCCTAGGGCGTTGTTGTGCTGAACCCTATAGCCCTCGAAGACCACGAGCTTACCGTTATCCATCCTCACCGGTATCTTCACGGTGAGGATTCTGTCGGGCTTGCTCAGCATCGTGTATACTTCTTCAGGCATGCCGCCTAGATCAACTGCTTCTCTGAGAACTTTCAACATCCATTCGAGGTAGGATGCCACGATTAAGCACCAAGTATATATCACGCCGAGTAATTTATACTTTGCTCTACTTGTTTTAATCAATACATACTAGGGGCATTCATGCTAAAACATGTCGTAGTGAGATGGTTTTTGGTAAGCAATGCAATTAAGGTATTAACCAGTTATATCAGTCAGGGGTAACGTGGTGTCATGGCTAATACTACTCTAAATAGTATTAATAAGGATAAGTGGGGACGCGTGCTATGCTTCCCTCACCCAAGCGAAGAATGTGTTCGAACAAGGGCTGAGAAACTAGTTAATGCTGGTGTGCTGGCCCTGCTTAGCGAGGGAAAGGAGAGAATAGGGAACTTGAGGGTGTTGGGGAAGGGGCATGCATCAGTGGTTATTAAGGCGGTGCTCAAACCCTTTCTAACAGTCGCCGTTAAGGTAAGGCGCACCGACTCTAAGAGGGACTCATTTAGGCTTGAGTGCGAGGTTATGAAGGCCGCGTACCCGGTGGCGCCTAGGGTGTATCGTTGTGAAGATGACTTCATCGTAATGGAGTACGTGGATGGGGTCCCAATTAGTGAGGTCATGGATAAAGCCGTAATGGAGGGTTGCGGCAGGGCTTTACCGCTGGTTATTAAGGTGCTTGGGGCTGCGAGGTACTTAGATCTCGTGGGTGTCGATCATAAGGAACTCTCGTTGCTTAAGGAGCACGTCTTAGTGATGAGGGATGGGCGGGTGAAGGTAATCGACTACGAGAGTGCCTCCTTTAGTGAGGCACCCTGTAATGTATGTAGGGTGTGTTCATGGTTTATCTACAGGTCAGCCTTCGGTAGAGTGTGTTGTAGGGATCTCGAGCGCCTGAGGATGGTGCTGAGGGCGGTTCTAAGGAGGTATAAGGATTGTGCAACAAATGATGTGTTCAAGGCAGTAGTTAACACGATCGTAAGGTTCTGTTCAGCAAGTCCTCCTAAGCTACGAGATTAACGCAACCATCAAGTTAGGACCTACGCGTCCTTCCTGAAGGGCTTTCTTAAGAGGTTCGATATCCCTGCCACCTAGACTATCACGCAACCTAGACAGCGCCAGCAGATCATCCTCCGTGAAGGGCCCATCCCTTACTATCAGGAGCCCGCATTCCGTAGATACGATTGCTGAGCCTAGTCCGCCCTCGAAAAGCAAGTTGATTAGGCTCTTCAGGTCGTGGGGTGAGGGGGTGCATCCTCTGGGGTGGGTATGTGCGCTCAGGGACGCCTTGACGTTAGGGATTACCACTCTGTCCCGCTCCCCCTCTAGGAGGGCGGCTGAGCCGTTCTGCAGGATCACCAGCATGTACTCTACTTCTGTCAACGCGCATTTCAGGGCGTATGGCGCGAGCGTGGACGTTACCTCCTTGGCGATGAGTTCCTGTGCCCTCCTGTATAGCTCCCGAAGTCCTCGCCCTCCCTTTCCCAGGATGAACTCGTACTCCTTAATTAAGCCGTACTCCACAGCTTGATCCAGCTCGAACCCTTCCTCCGGGAACTCCTCGCAGCTACTGCAGTACACCATTAGCTTGCCGCTAGGGGCCTCAGGGAGCTCAACGCCTACGGATACACATCCATACTCAGCGATGACGGATTCCACGCCATTAATCACTAGGTTGAGTAACGCTATCTCCCTAGTTCTCGATGACGTGACCTCGAATGCGGCCTTACGATTCGGTTGCATTGCCCACACCTTAACGCACTATACGTCATTTGAAATTGCGGGTATAGACTAAAACGGTTAACGCGACGTGCTCCGCAATAACGTAACTCAATATAATCGTCGGGTAGTTTAATCTTGGGGTGCGGTGTTGGATACATCGAAGGATTACCGTATATTACTTGCGGAGGACGCCCTGCGAAGGCTTGACAAGAGGGTTAAGTCGTGGTCGCTGAGCTACCCAATACATAAGAATAAGGTCCTCGACCTCCTACGTGAGGCGAACGGGTACCTTCAAGCGATTAAGCACTCATACCTACCGCTCCAGTACCTCCTTAAATACGAGCCACTATCTAAGCTGATTGATGTGGCCCGCAAGCTCTCGGCAGAGCTCCTCCCACCTAAGGGGGTCCGAGTCGAGGGTAGGTCAAGGTTCCTCCTAGCTGAAATAAAGTACTCCCTACTCCAGCTACTCAACCTAAGGGCAAGGCTGGCTCTGGGAGAGGAGAACCTGCCTGAGAATGCCGTGGACATAGTGGCGGTGGAGGTCGTTTCTGTGATGAGGCATCCTGAAGCGGAAAGACTCTACGTGACTAAGGCGGGAACGGAGAAATTCGGGTTAACCATAGTTACCAACATACTAAGCATCAAGAAAGGCGAGGTTAGGGCGGCCGCGATCCTACCTCCTCAGGAGTTCTTCGGCGTCGTAAGTGAAGCGATGTACTGTAGCGACCCATTACCGAAGGAGATGCTAGGGAAGAGACCGCCGCGCGACGCCATACACGTGCCTGAAGTAACGAGGGTTGTCGAAGCAATAGTTAGGGGCGGTAAGTAAGGGCTCAGACAGCCACCGCTTCCTCACGAACTCAGCGGTCGGGACTGCTCAATAACGAGTCATCACTGCCTACGGTATAAGGTAGTTAGTATCTGAATAAAAGCATCTGCTGGCTTAAGTACGGGTCAAGCTGGACGGCCCTCTCAAGCAGAGCGGACACGACCCTAAGGATGAAGCCCTGTCCTAAGCCTGAGTAATGGTTTAGCGTTAAGTTAGCCTCAACGATTAACGCGAATAACCTATCGTCTATGGCGCCTACCTCCAGCGCTTGAGCGGCTAAGTACGTGAGGTCTGAAGGAGGTCGAAAACCCCCTCCCTTAAGCAGTATTAGAGCCTGCAGTAACTTTCTCAGCACCTCCCCTAAGATCTCCCTCCAGTTGTCCTCCCTAACCTTAGACAGGAGGTCTACGGCCTCGTTGAACAGGCGTAGTGAATCCCCGTAGGATTTTAGATTCTTCGAAGCCCCACCACTTAGGCCTGTCTCCATGCCTGCCGGGTCCCCGCATCATTTTCATATTTCGATGTTGGCGTGCCTCTTTTTAAGATCCTCCTCGGTCTTCCCAAGCCTCATCATCAGCTCGGAGACCACGGAGTCTAGGATGACCATCGTGGTTATCTCGAAGAGCGTTCCGAGAGGTGCTAGGGGTTCGTAAATACCGATGAGCTGCCTAACGTTGTAGTCGTCCTCCAAACTCACCTTAGTCCTGCCCGGTATCTGCACTATTAGGTCCGAAAGCTTCCCGAGGGGTGATTCGGGGAAGGTAGTTAGCGATACGACCGTCGCGCCGACAGACTTCGCTACCTCGGCCGCAGTAACAACTAACTTCGTACGTCCGGAACCGGATATCGCGATGACCACGTCGCCCGGGTGTAGGGCCGGGACTATTGTCTCTCCTAACACGTAAACGTTGAAGCCTAAGTGCATTAGCCTCATGGCGAATGCCCTGCCCACGAGGCCCGAGCGGCCGGCACCTATAACGAGAACCTTCTTGCCATCGTTATACGCATTGACGAGAGTATCAACCAGTTGCTTTATCTCGCTATCCGATATACGATCTAAGGCATTCATAATGAATCTCGATATGGCAGCATACGATTCCCTGAATACCTGCACCCAGTCCCTCCCTAACCACTGCCTCCTAAGCATATAAGCTTAGCTTCTCTCTAAATAATGGGAGTGTTAACAAGCTCATTTTTAAGGAAGCTGGGAAACGGACTTCGTAGATGATGAGGGAGGTGATCTCGGATCGGTGACGAGCCCTAGGGGGTTTTCTGATGGTTTCCAGGGCCTTGTTAAGCTTGTGGAGGTGTTGTCCAAGAAGGGTAAGTGCCTCAGTCCTGATGATGAGGAGGTCCCTGCCGACGTAGTGAAGTCGTTCGACACGTTCTACACGGGTCTTGACGGTAAGTACTGCCTCAAGTCATTAGTTCCGGTAGCCCTTAAGGCGATGGAGCTCGGGGCAGATCCTTTCAGGGTTGCGGCCCTACTAGACTGGAGGGATTTCGAGGAATTAGTGCTAGAGTACTTGAGTAAGTCGGGGTTCGATGGGGTAAGGTCGGTCAGGCTCCGGAGCCGTAGGTTCGAGATCGACGTGCTGGCGGTTGACGCGGTGTCTGGTTACTCGTTAGCGATTGACTGCAAGCACTGGTCACCGGGTTACAGTAAATCGTGGAAGTTAAGAGAGATGGCGAGGTCGCACAGGGCTAAAGTGGAGTTAATGTGTCGTGAATGTGCGGAACTCAGAAAGGGAGCTAAGATCCTCGTTAAAGCTAGGTGGGTGGTGCCCGTAGTAGTGACCTTAACGGGGAGTGTGCGAGGATATGTCAATGGATCATTCATAGTCCCCATACATGCGTTTAGGGACTTCCTCCTCAACCTAGACTACTACGTTGGTGAACTCTCAGATTACGAGGGACGTATTAAGAACCCTTGCTGGGGAGCCCGCAGGGGTTTGCGAGTTAATGAAGCTTAGGCTAACGTTAAGGGTAGGGCTTGCTCTTATACCGCCCTACTGAGGGATTAGCCAGTGCTGGTATTCGTTGCGGAGGTAGTTGTGGTCATGTTAACCACCGTGAATAGCTGGCTCGTTGTGTTGGTTGGGGTTGGCGATGTCGTCGTTGTTGAAGTGGTAGATGTTGTCTGAGTTAGTGGTGTGGGTGTTGATGTTGATTTGCTTGCCTTCTCTATCTGTAAACCATACCAGCCTAACGCTATGGCTATCGCCATCAGCACGACGAGCACGAGTATACCGACCGCCGTGTTATCGTTCCCTTTTTTCCTTCTTGACATTCCTTCTCAACCATTCACGTTATTGAGGCTACCTTATAAGTCATTGCGTTCCACCTGCAAATTAATTAACGCTACCGCTAGTGTAGGTGAGGGGCTAACTTAATGCTGGATCCTGCGTACGTGGTGATGATAGCGATCATCGTTGCCGAGGTAGCGATATCGCTTGCAGTGATGCTGAGGCCTAGCATGGCGGAGAGGCTCAGGAAGCGCGGCGTTAACGTGATGCCGCTCATGATATTAGTTGATATGGGTAAGGTGCCTAGGTTCAAGCGATTAAGTGAGTCCCGTGCCTTTAGGGCGGGCGTTCTCATTGCTGGACTCGTGAACTTCGCCGCGGTTCTCGCGCTCTTCTACTGGCAGGTGCTCCCCGCGATATGCCGCATAGTATCCTCGCTATTCATCCGTGGTGCAGCGCAAGCCTCATCACCGTTCGTACCCATAATACCCGGCGTGACCATAGGTCTGAGGTCCTTCCTCTACATTCTCCTAGCCCTCTCAATTGGTGTCGCAGCGCATGAGCTGATGCACGCCATAGTAGCTTACGCTGAGGGCTGGCGCGTTGAGGCATGGGGGGTCGGCCTATTCATAATATTCCCGCTAGCTTACGTGCGCCCGAGCGAGGAGGACTTCGAGAAGGCATCGCTTAAGGCGAAAGCCGCGGTCCTCACGGCTGGTGTGCTGGCAAACACGATCTTGTTCCTCATAGCTATGGGGTTAATGCCGATGGTGTCAGCGCAGATAACGACCGAGCTAACAATTGTTTCACTCGTAAATAACCCGGAGGCCCCCGCGGTTAAGGCCGGGCTACCGACACCAAGCATTATAGTCTCAATCAATGGGACTAGGATAAGCTCGATTCGGGAGCTACAGCAATTTCTAGCACCCATATACCCAAGGAACGCCACGCTCGTGTTTGAAGTCGTTAGGGCGGAGATTATAAGAGGAGAAATAGTTAAGCCTGTAGAGAACCATACTGAAGCGTTCGTCGTTCATAAACCGGCGAACGAGAAGTTAGGTATATACATCGCTGACCTGCCCTCCTGGAAGACACCCGCGTTAGCCCTCTATAGTGCTAGGTTCCTGTTCTGGTTAAGCATAGTTAATATCTCCTTGAGCATGATTAACGCCGCACCTCTCTACATCTCGGATGGTGGCAGGCTTGTCAGTGAGGCTCTGAAAGGGCGGGCTCCATCATGGGTTAACCACTTAATTCAAGGAGGAACCGCCGTAGCAACGATAGTGCTGTTAGTCATTGGCTTCCTTAACTTCCTGCATTAAGGTGCGGTCTTCCTGTACCTGCCCGTTCCCTGCATAAACTCTCTTCCAATCATCTTGGCCTTCTCGGAAGAGGTTATCACGTGCCTTAACGCTTCGGTCATGCAGATGTCGTTGAGGGCCTCAACAGCGTCTAATGCTTGGTAGAGGGTTCTAGCTGCGGCAACTACCCCGTGTCCAAGCAACACCACGACCCTACACTTCTTCACGGCATTCGCGACCGCCTTAGCGAGCTCCTCACTCCCAGGGGGTATGTAAGGGATCGTTGCGACACACTTCCCTATGGAGTAAGCCTCAATGTAGTCCTCCGGATTCACGTTTAATCCTGCAGAATATAACGCTAGCGTGAATGGATTGTGTGTATGCACTATGGCGTTGACCTCGGGAAGGGCCTGGTATATGTACTTATGCATCCTCCACTCCATAGATGCTTTCTTACCCGTCAACGATTTCTGGGGCTCCATGTCGAAGGGCACGTAAACCATGTCCTCCGGCGATAGCCTATGCTTTGGCACTTGGGAAGGCGTTATGTAGAAGCCATCACCCCACCTGAAACTCGCGTTACCCCCTAACACGTTAATTAAGCCCCTAGCATGAGCTATACGCATGACGTCCGCCAGTATCTCAAGCAGACGACCTAATCTCTCATCCGACATTCTTGTTGCCCTCCAGAGGAGGTGATTCCAGAGCTTAAAGATAAGCCCTCCCATCAAGCGGCGCGGCCCCCCGCACACCCACCGCCACCCCGCACACCGTACCCCCAGGCCGTCCTCCTCCCGTTGACCCGCGAACGTCGGCGTCAGGGGTTAGGTTGCTCCCTTCCGGGCCTGGCCAGGTTCCCCCTGCAAAGGCGGTTCACGCCTCCCCTCCGGGAGGCGCTCCGCCACCGCCGACCCCGCGGGGCGGGATTCACCGCTGGTCCTGGGACGGTGTGCGGGGAGCTAGTGAATGTGCGGGGTTACTGGCCCCGCTTTACGCCTTCGGCTACGGGGAGGCGGCGACCCTCCCAGCCCTACCCGCGCCATCAGTGATTTACGTGTCAAGCCTAAATAAGGTAACGCACGGGGGATCTGAGGGGGATAACCTAGAAGTAGGGTGCTTTAGCTCCTCCTTTTTGCTGTGCTATTTACTCCTTGCGTAGAAGTATCTGGGCGACGCCGTTCTTGACCTTTATTGCGTAGCCTGAGGACTTAACCCGGGCTGGAAGCTCGATTCTCTTTCGGATGTGTCTACCCTTATACTTCAGCACTAGGTCTACGGATCTTGTCCTTATCCTCTCTATCGCGACGTCTCCGTCCTCTGAGCCACTAGCTTCTACAAGAACCTTTATGAAGTCCCCGTAGTCACGTATTTCAAGCATGGGTTCGGATAGGACGAAGTGATGTAAACCCATGTCATCGTAGCTGAGGTCATCCCATACGTTACCGAACACGTCGTCGTCATTTCTTCTTTTTCTAGTCATTATCTCCCCGCACCTCAATACTTGCTTTACGCCGTATAAACCTTTACTTTCAGTATGGAGTCCCCCTAAAATACGAAAGTGATACGCTATGATGATTGAGGAATGTTTTTCCGATGGCGCTTCATGGTAATACCGTGATTATGTACTTTCACTGAACTCCCTTAGGGGACCCTAATACGTTTAAGGATCATCCAGAACTACAGCCGGGGATCAGGTGATGGGAGATGAACTGCTCGAGGCGCTAAGGAACGCGGCGCTGGCTGCACTCAGGTATTTAAGGAGTGGTGAGTGCTCCTCTAAGGTTGTGGGGCGCGGTTCCTTCGGCGACGTAACAAAGGCGTTCGACAGGGAGGCCGAGGAGGCAGCAATCAGGTCTTTGCGGAAGGATCTCAGGAATGTGTTGATAGTTAGTGAGGAAGTAGGTGTTATGAAGTTAGGGGACTCGCCAGAGCCGGAGTGGGTCGTGATAATGGATCCTGTTGACGGAAGCACGAACTTTGATGCTGGCATACCGTGGACTGCCGTTGTCCTTGCCGCAGCACGGTGGAGGGATAGCGGGGTCAGGATAAGGGATATTGAGGCGGCAGTCGTGGCTGAGGTTTTCCGTGATGTTATCTACGAATTCAGCGTCGGTAGTGGAGTGAAAGTTAATGGAGAACCCGCACGTCGACGTAGTCCTCCAGCCAAGGTATTACTAGGGTATTTCGAGGTCCCTGAAGCTTACGGTGTTGTTCCCGAGTACTGGAGGGTTAGGGGCGGGCGCGCGGCACTCAGGTCCCTAGGTAGCGCCGCACTGGACATCATCAGCGTTGGCTTAGGACGAGCTGAGGCATTCGTTGATGCTAGGGCTAAGCTTCGAAACGTCGATGTCGCCGCATCCTTAAGGATAGTGCATGAGCTAGGATCCGTGGGAGGCCGATGTGCGGAGAGCGGCGTAGAAACAGCTATGGATATCAGGATCGACACCATGGTTAAGGTGCCGTGCCTGATCGTCGGTTACGATGAGAGGTACTTCAACATGCTCGCTCATGCAGTGCAGAACTCATTTAGCCTTAAATCCTAATCTTCCCTGCCTCAACTAACCTGTTAATGGCTTCCTCAAAGCTCTCATTAGGTGCTAGGACGTACTTCAGGAAAACACCCGTTCGTCCGTGCTTATCCCTCCGCGTTAACACCCTAACCCTCTCCAGCACGGTCTCAACAGAGACGCCAAGCACCTTAGCTACGTAGCCCTCATACCCAATGACTGGGGCTTCCCTATGCCCTCCCGGTGTGGGCACTATGAGTATTAATGACTTGTTAACCCCCGGCACGCGCTTACCCGCACGAAGACCCTCGGTATCCAGGAGGCCGCCGAACCTGTAGAACTCCCACTCACGCGTCCCGAGGTGACGTAAGGGAAATGAAACGGTCCTCAACCCCTGCGCGTCTAGTTCCACATATGCTTTAGGGGTCATCGCTGGTGTTGCTTGGACGACGTACCTGTTCATTAACGTAAGTCCCGCCCTCTCCAAGCAAAGCTCAACAAGGTAGGGCTGAACAACGTAGGGAATGACGACATCGACGTCGCTTCCCTTATCCACGTCTCCCCGCGCCACGGAGCCATGCACTATGGGTTTCAAGCCGCAGGAGGTCAACGCATCCATGATCCTTAATGCGTCATTCCTAAGCTCCCTTAGGATGCGCCACCGTGCCTCATCGTACAGTACCTCCCGGAACTCAGGGGTCCTCTCGACCTTATGCTTCGGCACCTTACCCAAGGCTAAAACCCGCTCACTTAACCCTTCTTAGGAGGGCGTAGAAGAAGCCTATGGTTGGGTGTTTGTGGGGCCAAGCACGCATGGTGCCCTTAAGGAAGCCTGGCTCGTAAGGGCCTCGAAGCTCAACTAACTCCAGCTTCGAACCCTCTTTCCTGAGTAACCTCTCAACAACGTCTTCGTCCTCCTCCTTGAGGGCGGAGCACGTCGTGTACAGTATGAGGCCTCCTGGCTTAACCAGCTTGAGCGCTGCCTTAAGCATCTCATACTGCAACTGGGCAAATTTAGGTACCTCCCCCTCCATGAGCCTCCAGCGCAGGTCAGGATTCTTCATTATAGTTCCGTCGGAGGTGCATGGGGCATCCACAAGTACCTTATCAGCAACGCCCTTACCAAGTATCGCGGGTGCCTTCCTAGCATCCTCCACATGTATGACGACGTTCCTCACACCTGTTCTTCTAAGTAATTCCTTCATCCTCCTTATCCTACGCCTATCGATGTCGAAGGCATGTATGACGCCCTCGTTCTGCATTAACTCCCCCATCAACTCAGTCTTACCTCCGGGCGCCGCCGCTAAATCAACCACGAACTCACCTGGCTTAGGGTCAAGTATGTGGGGCGCTAACGCCGCCGCTTCCTCCTGGATCACGATTTTCCCATCCTTAAATAACTCCGAGGCGTCGAAGTTGTAGGGCCCTTCGAATCTAAGCACTGTCGGCACCACACGGGAAACCTCCACCTTAATCCCTTCCTTCTCCAAGGCGCTAACCACGTCATCCACGCTCGCCCTCAGCGTGTTGACCCTCACGCTTATCTTGGGCTTCCTGTTAAGGGCCTTGAAGTATTCCTCCGCCTCCCGCATTCCGAGTAACTCGCTGATCCTCTTAACGTACCATAGTGGTAGCATGTACTTGAACATGAGCTCCTCCTCACGGTTCCTAGGCCTCGGCTTATGCTTCCTTAACTCCCACGACACGTCCCAGAACCACATACCCACGAAGGGATGTGACCTAGTAGAGAGGTACGCCGATATTCGTCTCCGCACCTCATGCGGGTTCTCGTACCTGACGGAGCCCCTGCTGAAGACCTCAAGCTCCGTGAAGACACGTAAGGCGGCTCTTAGGTGGGGATCCAGAAGCAGCACATTCTTAACGCCGGTAACCTCCCTAACAACAATGTCGAGGATCCCCTGCCTCGCCATGATCCTATAAAATATGGCGGTTAATGGGGGATCCTTACGCTTACCGAGTATACCGAACTTCCTGAACACGTCCCGCTTCGCCTGCTGAGAAGGCTTTATCTCCTCAGCTTTCTTAACCGCCTCAACCAGCGCTAGGACGTCCCTCCACCCCAGCAGCACAGGCTCCTTCCTCCTTGCCCTTCCCGAGCTCCTCACACCACCGCACCTGCGTTCAGTAAGTACTCCAAGGATAATTAGCATGCACGCCACGTACTACGTCAGTACTTAGGACTCTGCAGGCGGGGCACGCAATACTGCGGCCGCAATAACGCTAATCAGTAACGCAGTAGTTATGACGACTGCGTACGCCGCCTCACTGAGGATGCCCGATGTTAACCCCATCTCAGCGATTAGGGCTGCAACCGATATGTTGGGGAGGGTAGTCATGGCTAACTTCCTACTTATCCTTAAACCGCCGGTTAGGTCAAGGAACTTCCTGAATAGCTCAACCTTACTCACCCATAGCGCGGCAGTCAGGAGCAGTATCACTAAGTATGCTGTGGGTGTTGATGGCGGCACGAACCTCAACCCAACGACGAAGAAGAATATGGGGGCAAGGAAGCCGTTGGTTATGCCCCTCAACTTACTCTCAACCGTCTCGGCAGCCCTCACGCTCTCCGAGAGTGCTAGCCCGAGAATGAAGGCTATTATCGATGCGCTAACGCCTAGCTCCTGGGAGAGCAACGCGAGTATAAGGAGGGAGGCAATCACTATCCTTAACTCGGCCTCCGTCTCCCTCCGCGTCGGGAGCGAAACTATCACGTAGCGAGCCACCTTCGGGAGAATCACTAACGCAAGCACAGCCATAAGCAGGTACACTAGTATAGTTCGCGTGATACCGCCAACCAGCGCAACGAAGGCCGTTATGGATGCGAACTGCATTATTAGGGTTGGGATGACCACCGAGTTACCTACCCTAGTCCTGTCCATCCCCAAGGACTTAATCAGCGAGTAAGTCATTACGGCATTACCGGCCGAAAGTATGAGGGCAACGCTCAACGCGTCAATCACCCCGCCCTCAATGTGGTAAGCAATCAAGAACACGCTCAGGAAGGTGACGCTGTAGGTCATTATCGCGGACCAAGCATACTTCCTAGCTAGGTGAAGGGTGATTTCCATCCTCATATCAAGTCCCAGAATGAACAGGAGAAACACGGAACCAATGGAGCCCAACACGTCCAGCGGCGGTTGAAGCCGAACACCTAGGTACGCCGCGAAAACACCCCATAGTATCTCGATTATTGATGTTGACACCCCCAAGCCGGATGAGAGCAGAGCTGCTGAAGCGATAAAGAGCGACGCGTCGGCAAGCAACACCATGGACCCGCCATTACCTACCAGTTGCGCCATAACAGCAACTAACGCCAGTAACAGGCCAAGTAACGTGGCAACTACCCTGTAAGTTAATCGATGCCTTAACACGTCATAACGGCCCATTAACTCATGGAGTAACCCACTTAAATTTAACTAGTGTGGTGAAGGCAGAGAAAGCCGCTTAATCCCGTAAATCACGGGAACTTACCCTGTAAATAGGCAGGGACGCTACCTTAAGCAGAAATTCACGCATACGCGAATAATCTCCCTCCTTCATGGAATTCATGATTTCGTCAAGAACGTTCCTATCGTCAGTTAAGGCGCTAAGCGCTGCCCTCATTATGAACACTAAGCTATCCTCATCGCCAACAGCGTATTCCTTAACCAGCTCCACTGCCTTCTCAGGGTCCTTGAATAGTAGTTCGGCGAAGCCCATGCC
>Ga0256914_1000289_pt1 | contig 48330 bp, 39 predicted proteins | sample HulkmetaG_FD_191571 | JGI IMG/M metagenome (GOLD analysis project Ga0256914, IMG submission 191571) | Hydrothermal chimney microbial communities from Main Endeavour vent field at the Juan de Fuca Ridge, Pacific Ocean - Hulk | ecosystem: Environmental > Aquatic > Marine > Hydrothermal vents ...
GTTTTATCGAGATGGAGGGCCATGAGGCACGTGCCGCCATTGCTGGTTTGAACGGGAAGCAATTCAATGGCAAGCCACTCCGAGTCAATTTCGAATCGCCACGGCCGCGACGTCGGCGGCGGTAAATTCTGGGCGTCTCGGCTGTGAGAGTAGAGCTATTGCTCCGACGAAAACAACCATGATTTCACCATTGTATCTTCAGCTTGCAGCAAAACGATACAATACGTTTTGGCTTGGTTTTTCAGCAGAGTTCACTGGTGCTTCGCCCTCCAACATCACGAAACGGTATTTTTCGCGGCGCCTGCCAGTAGCTGGTCCAGATGGATGGCGTTGGTGGGATGGGGGATGGTGTCACAGCTCCAGATCTGTCTGACACCGGCGCTGTGCAACCGCTCCAAAGCGTCGCCGAGGAACAAGGCATGGGTGACCAGCACCGAAATGCTGGCGGGTTGGTGAGGCCGGAGCGCCTTCGCTGTCGTTTCCAGGGTGCGCCCGGTGCTGGCTACATCGTCCACGAGGACGATATGGCGTCCGTCGAAACCGTTTCTGGGCAGGGTGATGCGTACGTTCCGATCACCAAGCCGCTCTTTTCGTGCCACGCAGTAATCCAGGTGGTTGTGCCGGGCGATGGCGGCCACCCATTGCACCGATTCTTCATCGGGCCCCAGCAGTAGCGGTTTCTCCACCGCTTTCACCAGCCAAGCAGACATGGGCTCGGTAGCGGTCAGCGCTATGGCATGTTTTACGGGTACCGCTTGCTGCAGATGGTGGACCCGGTGCAGGTGGGGGTCTACGGTAATGACCCCGTCGAATCGTTCTGCCAGCAGTTCTCCGATGATACGCTGACTGATGGCCTCTCCGGGATGGAAAGCCTTGTCCTGTCGCATATAGCAGAGATAGGGTGCTACCAGGATGAGTTGTTTTGCCCCCAAACGACGGGCGGTGGCGGCGGCTAGCACCAGCTCGATGAGTTTGTCGTTGGGCTGGTGCAGGCTGCGGCAGAACAACACCGATTCCGGCAGTTTCACTGGCAGCCGGATCCGGCTCTCTCCATCTGGGAAGTGGTGAATTTCTATGTCGGCGGCAGGAAGGCCTGCTGCCTCTGCCATTCTTCGGGCCGGTTCCCGGTATTCTGGGAAGCAGAGTACCAGAGGTTTGCTCATCGATTCTCTCCGATTTGGTATCCGTTTGCCTGGTGGGCGGCTTCCCGGGCGAATTGGAAATCGGCGGGAAACTCTGCGTAGATGGTGTAGAGTGGTTCACCTTGCTCCACCGGGTCCCCTATCTTCTTATGCAGGTCGACGCCGGCTCCCTTGTCCATAGGTGCGCCGGCCAGTCGGGCGATGCGGGCCATCTGTTGGTTGTCGATGGCAGCCACTCGGCCGTTGCATGACGCCGTTATCTGGTGGCGGAGATGACCCAGTTTCTCCTGCGTACTGTTCCTGCCCTGTGCCTCGATGATCGCCTCCATCTTTTCCAGCGCCCGACCAGAATCCAGGATGTCTCGGGCGATGACATAACCTTGCCCTCCCCGGACATCGGGGTCGAACTCCAGGATTCGTCCTGCCAGTCGCAAGGATTTCTCTCGCAGATCGGAGGGAGCTTCGGGCTGATTGTTGAGCACTTGCATCACGTCCCGGATCTCAAGTACCGGGCCGATACCACGTCCGACCGGCTGCCGACCATCGGTCAGGATTACCTCGAGATGAAGCCCGAGACGATCTCCCACGTATTCAAACAGTTTGCGCAGGCGTAGGGCGGTGGCGCCGCTGCGCACCTTTGCGGTGGGTCCCACCGGAATGTCGATGAGCAGGTGGGTGGAGCCGGCTGCCACCTTCTTGGATAGGATTGAGGCGGTCATCTGGCCGGCGGAGTCGAGAGAGAGCGGTCGCTCCACGGCGATCAAGATATCATCCACCGGTGCCAGCCGGGCAGTACCGCCCCAGGCCAGGCAGGCGCGTTCCCTGCGCACGATTTCATGGAGCCGGTCCATATCCAGTTTGACCCGGGCCAGCACCTCCATGGTGTCTGCCGTACCGGCAGGGGAGGTGATGGCACGGCTTGAGGTCTTTGGAATTAACATGCCATGAGCGGCGACGATGGGAACCACTAACAGGGTGGTGCGGTTGCCGGGGATGCCGCCAATACAGTGTTTGTCCGCCACCAGGGATTCACCCCATTTGAGGCGTTCACCGGTTTCAATCATGGAACGGGTCAAATGAAGCACTTCTTCCCGCTCCATACCGGTCTCCGCGCAGGCTACCAGGAATGCGGCCATCTCGATCTTGGAATAACGGTTGGCAACGATATCCCGGGCAACACCCAGGTAGTCGTCATAGCTGAGAGTCTCTCCGGCGATCTTGCGATGGACTGCCTCGAGGGAGGCAGGAGGTCTGGCATGAGTGATTCGTACGGAGGCTCCTTCTTCCAACCCCAGCTGGAGGAAGGCTTGCTCGCATAGCCCTAGTTCGCCCGGCTTTAGCAGTGAGTCGTCGTCCACGACATTCAGCACTGCGATGACGGGAATGCCATCGACAGCCCTATGGATCTCTATCTTGCTTAGTGCCTGAAATCCCTCAGTACGGTAGATAGGACATTCGCGATGGAGGTAGGCGACGTTCTCTTTGTGGGTATCGATGGCTACGTGACGGAGTTTCAGTGTTTTCATGTTCGTTGCTCGGTGTTCGGATGGTTGTAACGGCCCTTTTCCAACCCAATAAGTAGAACATAGAGGAAAACGATGTGAACCACCAGTGTGGTGAGGGAAAAAGCATGGCTAAACGTTTCACGGGAGAGACGCGGCGCGTGAAATCCACCGATGATTATGCTCGACAGCATGTGGAAGATACCCTGCAGGATTTGCGTGTAGATCCGCAGAAAGGGTTGAGCAGTGACGAGGTGGCCCGGCGGCTGGAGCGGTTTGGATACAATGAGATCGAGGAAAAGGAGGAGCCGCTTTGGCACCGGATTTTTCGCCGTTTCTGGGGACCAATCCCCTGGATGATTGAGATTGCGGCCATTCTCTCTGCGGTGGTTCAAAAGTGGGAAGATTTCGTCATTATCACCATCATGTTGCTGGTAAATGCTGGACTGGATTTCTTCCAGGAACACAGGGCGCTCAATGCCCTGAAGGCGCTCAAGCAACGGTTGGCTACCGAGACCATTGTTTTGCGTGATGGTCGTTTCCACACTGTACCAGCGCGTGAACTGGTACCAGGCGATATCGTCAAGCTCAAGATTGGAGACATCGTGCCGGCGGACGTTCAGCTGATGGAAGGGGACTATCTGCTGGTGGATCAGTCGATACTGACCGGAGAGTCTCTGCCGGTGAGCAAAAAAGTCAATGAGGTGGCTTATGCCAACACCATCGTCAAGCAAGGAGAAATGCTGGTGGTGGTAGTCAATACCGGGGTCAACACCAATTTCCATTCGGTGGTGGCGTTGGTGGCCGAGGCTGGCCTTGAGGAACGCAGCCACTTCCAGAAGATGGTGATTCAGATTGGTAACTATCTGATCGTTATCACCCTTGTGCTGGTGGTGCTGATCGTGATGGTGGCGTTGTTCCGTAATGAGGCATTTATCGAGATCGCCCGTTTTGCCATGGTGCTCACCGTGGCCGCCATTCCGGTAGCACTGCCGGCGGTGCTCTCGGTAACCATGGCGGTGGGAGCGGTCAATCTGGCGCGACGCAAGGCGATTGTCAGTCGGCTGACTGCCATTGAAGAGCTGGCCGGGGTGGATGTCTTTTGCTCCGACAAGACCGGAACGCTTACCAAAAACGAGATGAGGGTGGCTTCACCCCTGCTGCTGGGTGGCCATCAAGAGCGAGAGCTATTTTTGATCGCGGCGCTCGCTTCCAGGCTGGAGAACCGCGATCCCATCGAGCTACCCATCTTCCATTACATCGATGAGCATTTTCCCGATCTGGATTGGCGTTCTTACCGGCAGATGGAATTTGCCCCATTCGATCCCGTACGAAAACGCACCGAGGCGGTTGTCGAGAAGGAGGGAGAGCGATTTGTTGCGGTCAAGGGAGCAGCCCAGGTGCTGATTGAGATGGCGGAGTTGCCCGAACGGGAGGCGGTGAATGTTCGGCAGATGGTGGATCTCCTTGCCTCCAAAGGATATCGCACTCTGGCAGTGGGCCGACAGGAAAACGGCAGGCCTCTCGAGCTCATCGGTTTGATCCCCCTCTACGATCCTCCCCGCGAGGACTCCCGTGAGGTGATTGCGGAGATGCGTGAGCACGGCGTCAAGGTAAAGATGGTGACCGGGGACAACACCGCCATCGCCCGGGAGATCGGTCGCCTGCTGGGCCTGAAACCGCGTACCATGAACTCCAGTCAACTTTCGGGCAGTGCAGGGAATGAACTGCTTGCGCTCTCCGAGGTACTGGCGGCTGCCATCTATCAGCGGCTCAAGCCAGAGGTGAGCCAGAAAGAGGCCAAGGCATTTGCCAAGGAGGTAATGGAGAGCGTCGAGGATATGTACGATACCAGCTTGCTGGAACGGGAGTTCCTCCATACTCACGAATCGGCCATCATCGAGATGATCGAAGAGGTGGACATCTTTGCGGAAGTGGTACCGGAGGACAAGTACCGTATCGTCGATACCTTGCAGAAAGGGGGGCATATGGTAGCGATGACGGGTGACGGGGTGAACGATGCCCCTGCGCTACGCAAGGCAGATTGCGGTATTGCGGTTTCCAATGCTACCGATGCGGCACGGGCAGCGGCGGATATCATCCTCACGGCACCCGGCCTGGCTGTAATCAACGAGGCGGTAAAGCAGGCGCGTATCACCTTTGAGCGGATGAAAAGCTATGCCATCTTTCGCATTGCCGAGACCATCCGCATCATCCTGTTCATGGCATTGAGCATCGTAGTGTTTGATTTCTATCCACTGACGGCACTGATGATCATTCTGTTGGCGTTGCTTAATGATATTCCAATCCTGGCCATTGCTTATGACCATACCAAGGTGGATCGGCGACCGGTCCGCTGGAAAATGCCAGAGTTACTGACCGTGGCAACGGTGCTGGGAATTACCGGTGTAATCTCCTCGTTTCTGCTGTTTTACTTCCTGGAGCAGATGGCCTTTCCAGAGGATGTGATCCAGACTCTGCTCTTTCTCAAACTTATTGTGGCGGGGCATAGCACGCTCTATATCACTCGAGTAGATGGCTGGTTCTGGCAGCGGCCTTTCCCCGCACCGCTGTTGTTCTTCGCCACCCTTGGTACCGAGATTCTGGGTACGCTGATTGCGGTCTATGGTTTTCTCGTTACCCCCATTGGTTGGGAATATGCGGGATGGATATGGGCCTATGCGCTTGCCTGGTTCCTGTTCAATGACGCAGTGAAACTGGCCACCTATCGATTCCTGCGTCGCAGGGATGTGGCGTTGATGTGATCTGCGTGGCGAACGGGAAAGGAGCATAATAGAGTTAGAGCAGGTTTGTGAAGCAAATGGCGAACATCTGGAGAAGGAGTCAATGGTCATGTCAGAGAATAATGGTGAACAGAAGTTGCAGGAGTTGCGTAAGGCGGTGCAGGAAGCCGTAGAGCGGGGAGAGGAGATCCAGACGGCGGTTCGCGATATCACTCTAAAGGCGCTGAGTGAAGGACGGTTGGATCGGGAACGGATCAATGCCGTTGCCGAAGCGGTAATGGAAGGGGCCGGTGATGCAGTTGCGCGGGAGAGCGAACAGTTGAAGAGAGGGTTGAGCGAGGCGGCTGAGGGACTCGAACAGGCATTGATCAAGACGGCGGATGCCCTGCGCCTGGCTATCGAAGAAGCAGCAGGCCGGATGAGCGAGTTTAGCGCCCGGGAGTTGAAGCGGTCGTTGGAGGACCTGGACAGTCTTGAAGATATCTTCATCGGTACTATCCAGCGGACGGCGAAGAGCAGCGCAGAGGCTGTCAGGACCATCGCCGGAGATCTGGCCACCCATGCCCGAAACAGCGGCACCAGCATTGGTGAGCATGTGGCAGAGAGTCTGGAAAAGTTGCAGAACCAATTGCGGGAAGTGGGCGCTGAGACCGCAGAGACGGGGGAAGAGATGGCTAATCGCGTCGGCCAAATTGCGCGCGGTATCTTGGCCGGTATCGGTGAGGTTCTTCTCTCGGTGGCGGAGAGGAAGAAGAGCGACAATTCCTGATGCTGTGGGATGCGTTGGGGGCAGCCCGGGATTTGGGGCGCCTCCATAATATCGCTTCAGTTCTGATCCGTCACGGGATGGGAGAACTGGTTCATCGGCTGGGTATTGGCAGACTGCTGGAGCAGGCAGGCCGGATACTGCACTGGAAAGAAGGCGGTGAATTTAACGAGGTTACGGCACCCGAGCGGCTCTGTGCCGTACTCCAGGAGTTGGGTCCTACTTTCATCAAGCTGGGACAGTTGATGGCTACTCGGGTAGACCTTTTCCCTCCGGAGTGGATCGAGGAGTTTGAAAAGTTGCAGGACGCCGTTCCTGCCGTACCCTTCGAGGAACTGCGCTCTCAACTAGAGGAGGATCTTGGCCAGCCACCGGAAGAGATCTTTCGCCATCTTGAGCAGGAGGCACTGGCGGCCGCCTCCATTGCCCAGGTGCATCGCGCCGAGCTGCCTGACGGTACTCCGGTAGTGCTCAAGGTCCGCCGTCCTGGCATTGAAGAGACGGTGCGGGCCGATCTAAGCTTGCTGGCCCGCTTTGCCGAGATTGCCGAGGCGGAGATTCCGGAACTGCGGCGCTATCATCCGGTGGAGATGGTGCGGCAATTTAGTCGTTCCCTGCGTCGGGAACTCAACCTGGAGAACGAGTCCCGAGCAGCGGAGCGGGTGGCGGCGAATTTCGCCGATCAGGAAGCGATCGTCATCCCCAGAATCTACTGGCAATGGACCTGCAAGCGGCTCAACGTCCAGGAGTACATCGATGGTATCCCGGCGCGGGAGATCGAGGCCATCGAAGCGGCAGGGCTGGATCGTTCCCTGTTGGCGCGGCGTGGTGTCGATGCCATGCTACAGATGACATTGGTGGATGGTTTTTTCCACGCCGATCCCCATCAGGGGAATCTTTTCTATCTATCTGATAACCGGATTGCTTTCATCGATTTCGGCATGGTGGGCACGCTTTCGCCGCGGCGTCGAGAGCAAGTGGCCGATCTGCTCTATGGATTGATGATGCGCGAAACCGACCATGTAGTCGATGTACTGCAGGAGTGGACTGGGGGATTTAATGCTATCGATACCGATCGGCTCGGTGATGATCTAGAGGCGTTCCTCGATTCCTACCACGGGTTGGCGCTGAAGCAGCTGGATTTCAGCGTCATGCTAACAGATTTGATGGCGCTGTTTCGTGACTACCAGCTCGATCTGCCACCGGACCTTGCCATGTTGCTGAAGGCCTATGTTTCCTTGGATGGTTTGGGAAGGAAGCTGGATCCCGATTTCAATATCGTGGTGGAGATCTCCCCATTCCTGCAGCGGCTAATGACCAAGCGGTACCTCCCCTCCAGCCTGCTCAAACAGGGCTGGGACAATCTCTCCAGTAGCCTGGAGCTGCTTACCGGCTTGCCCCGGGATCTTCGCCGTCTACTGCGCATGGCGAGGCGTGGTGCGTTGCAGGTTCATGTGGATGTTACCCGCCTCGATCACTTTGGCCATCAGCTGGATCGAGCTGCCAGTCGTATTTCGGTAGGGATGGTGACCGCTGCCTTTATCATCGGTACCTCCATTGTAATGACGGCTCCGGACAGTGGCCCCACGGTCATGGGCTACTCTCTGTTTGTACTACTGGGGGTCATCGGCGCTTGTCTCGGGGGGATCTGGCTGTGGCTCTCCATTTGGCGGGGCAGGCGGGACTGAGCAAAAAGGTTCTTTCTCCTTGAAAAATGGAAAGGCCGAATCCATGTAGGGAGATAATGGCTCCTTGATCCGGAGCAAGTGACAGAGGCGGCGTATCATGACCATTCTTGCTGCGGTTTTTGATGATCCTCGACGTGCCCAAGAGGTGGCCGGTCAGCTGATCGAAAAAGATTTCCCTATGGACCAGATCTCCATTCTGCGTCGTGCTGGAGGACAGGGTGACGACTTTCTTGGTATCTCCTACGAAAATGAACGGGAACGCCTCAAGTTCTGGGGCGAACAGGGTGCATTGTGGGGAGGGCTGGCTGGGCTTCTGGCCGGTGCCATGGGGCTGTTTTTGGTTCCAGGGATCGGACCTCTGTTGGTGCTGGGTCCGTTCGTGGATATCATCGCTGGTGCGGTGGCAGGAAGCGGGATGGCAACAGGGGCAGCATTAGTGACCCGCTTGACCAATGCCTTACGCCGGATGGGAATCCCCGAAGAGGATCTGGCCTATCTCCACCAGGCCATTATGGATGGGAAGACATTATTGCTGCTTCAATACGGAAAACGGGATGCTATCGATTGGCGCCATGCTGTTGGATGGGGTGGAGCGGAGTCGGTGCGGGTATTTCAGGAATAGGCAATGTTTTGTCTGGACAAGGGTCGTTTCCGTAACTATACATTTTAGACTGATTGGTTATATTCCAATTGACAGATGTCTCGATGGCTGGCTAACCGGAGAGGAGAGCGATGGACAAACAACTGGCAGTCGGGTGGCAGCCACCTTTGGCGCAAATGGTCATGACACGGATTGCGCTACACTCCCGAGTTGAAAAGATGCGAGCCGAATCGAAGGGCTGGCATGAAGAGCACAAGCTGTGGAAGCGAGATATCGTCGGTTGGTTGAAGACTCAACGCCGTATTGAAGCGCTTCTGTATCAACTTGAGCGGGAGTTGCCAGATTATCGTGAGGTTGCAGCCCATCTGTCCGATGTGATCGAGGATCATGAGGTACGGCTTCAGGAGCATGACAAGCTGCTCTCCCGCTATCTGGAACAGAAAGAACGTGATGCGACGGAATGGAGCAAACTGGAAAAAGAGCATGAACGGCAGGCTGAGTTGCACGCCGAAGTCCAGGAGGAGCATGATGCCTTTCGTAGCGCCTACATAGGCGCAATGAAACGGGTAGAACGGCTGGTGAAACGGTTGCAGGCGCTCTGTTCCAGCTCTTGAGGATCTCACTCCTTCCTAGAATCTCTTCTCATTCTCCATTCCAGTGACGGCATTGCCACCGGATCGATGCCAGAGGAGTACGTTTCCCATTCCCTCTGGATTGTAACCCTGGTTACAGATTCTGTCTCGTCGGTACCCCACCATATCCGATATGGTGTGGGTAACAATCGACCTGTAAATATCTGAGGATATCGTCATGAGCAAAACGAATCTTATCCTGAATCTTCCATTGGTTTTCCTTCTGATGTTGGCCAGCGCAACCGCCGTAGCCGCTCCTGCCGAAGGGGTCAGTGATGCTGAGATTGCCCACTGGGTGAAAAACGCCCTTCGTAACGATGTGAGGGTGGATGTCTCCGGTATCGATGTCCTGGTCAAGGATGGATTCGTGACGCTTTCCGGGGAGGTGAATAGTTTGGCAGAGAAGGAGTACGCCGGTATTGATGCCAGAAAGATAAGAGGCGTTGTTGGGGTAATCAACGGTTTACAGATAAACCCTGCTTTATATTCCGATAACGACATCTGCCACATGGTGAGAAGACGTATTCTCAATAGTGCCATCCTCGGGGAGGACAACCAGATAGTGGTACGTTGTAGCAATGGTAAGGTCATGCTTTCTGGTGAAGTCTCTTCTTGGTCAGAGAGGGATGAGGCCACGCTTCTTGCCAGCGAAGTGGAGGGGGTAACCGAAGTGGAGAATCAGATTTTGCTGAGAGATTCTTCCCAACGTGATGATAAAACCCTGAAAGAACAAGCAACGACGTTACTCAGGCTGGATGCCTATCTCACCGGGTTGCCAATTACGGTAAGGGTGGAAAGTGGCGTAGTAATGTTGTCTGGTTCGGTTCGCAGTCTGTATGAAAGAAATCGAGCTGGTCAGCGGATAGCAATAATGGGTGTAAAGCAGGTAATAAATAATCTCCAGATTGATCCGGTTTTGAGCCATGAGGCGCCTGAACCGGCTGTGGCCAACAGCGATGAGGAGTTGAAATTGGCAGTGGAGACCATGCTCAAGCTGGACAGCCGGATCGATTATAGAGGAATTTCTGTGGCAGCCGAGTCAGGTCACGTGGAGTTGAATGGTATTGTGATCAATGCCTATGAAAAAAGGATTGCTGAACAGGATGCAAAAGATGTCTCCGGAGTCGCTTGGGTAACCAATAATGTAGTGGTTCGCGTTCCGAAACGGGATGATCGTTTTATCCGTGATGACGTGGTATTCAATCTGCATTCAGACCATTCGCTGGTGGGAACGGCTATTGTTGCTAGAGTGAATCGTGGTGTGGTCACGTTGGCTGGTCAGGTACACAATTGGTATCAGAAGACCCGTGCAGAAGAGATCTCCGAGAGGATAAAAGGAGTGAAGAAGGTGATCAACCACCTACGAGTTTATCGGGCGAACACCAAACCTGATCGTGAGCTGGAAAAGGAAATAAGTAAGCGGCTGAAATGGAACTGGGTAACATGGTGGGTTCATGACAAAATCAAGGTCAAGGTCGTCAACGGGGTAGCAATTTTGACAGGTAACGTGGATACCTGGTCAGAGAGGACGGAAGCCGCACGTGTTGCCTTCCAAACCAAGGGTATATGGGAAGTAGAAAACCGTATCGCCGTTGACGGTTTTACCTATCGCTGGGATAAGTGGTACAAAAATGTCCCCGATGTCTATGATCCTTACTATGAGCCTGATCATGGTGCCTATCATGGGTTGTTTAGCGAACGCTGGTGGTAGCCGACTTCGTTTTAAGTAGTGTTCAAAAAAGTGATGAAAAGCCCGCAAAAGATGCGGGCCTCCACTCTGAACAGAAAAGACAAGTAAGGAAGCCCATGCCGTCCATTCCTTTCTCGGATTTAGAAAGCACCATGAGGCGATTGAGAAGATCTCCTTTGTTTTCCTCGCTGACGGATGAACTTCTTAGAGATATGCTCGGGCATTTTAGAAGAGAAACCTGGAGGAAGGGGCGTTGTTCTCTTGGCTTGGAGATAGAACAGAGATTCTATGTGATTCTCTCTGGTCGATTAAAAATGGGAAGAATCAATCCGGAAACAGGACGGATGGTCACCCTGTTTCTTCTGAAGCCCGGTGACGTCTTCGATGTCATCAGTCTATTGGATGGAAATCATCATCATATCTCAATTGAAGCAATTGATGATCTGGAACTGCTTTCGGCGAGTGTAGAAGAGGTACGCCAATGGATTCAGCTGCATCCCGAATTCAATCGGGGATTTCTGCCCTATTTAGGCAGGCAGATGCGTTTGCTGGCAGATCTTGCCGGTGATCTGGCGCTCCATGATACCGAGACTCGGTTGGCACGCCTGATATTGCGACATATCAATGCGGAAGGATCAGGCAATCAATTAAATTTGATTCATGATCTTTCTCATGAGTCGCTGGCAGAGATGATTGGAACGGTTCGGGTCGTGGTGAATAGACAATTGCAGCATTGGCAACGGGAAGGGGTGGTTATTGCAAAGAGAGGGAGGCTAGAGATCCAGGAGATCGAATCGTTGCTCAAAAAGGCAATGCATAAGTTAAACTTGAAAGCTCACGGATCATGGCAAAAGAATTGATCTTTTTTGCTGGCTGCGGCTTGTGTGACAGAAAATGGAATGGCTGAACAAACGGTGAGCAATACTTGAGCCGGCTCTGTGAATCCATTTGTCATATCACTCAAATAGGATATTCAAGCATAAGTAAAACAGAGGCTGTCAGGAAGAAAATAATCATTTTCTAGGGTGCTCAATAATCCCGTCAGTGTATATAACTTATTTGCAGAATGTGGATCGGTTGCCGAGTCGGTTGATTTTTGTAGATCCTGACTGTTTGAGTGGATTCCATAAATGGCAGCGGGAGATGACTCCAGGGGTGAGATGATGGAAACAAATAGCTGTATCGCGGTCTATCGGAATCGTGACAGACTGAATAGTTCAGTTCTGGCGCTAGTGAGGAATTATGACGGAAAAAGGAAAATTTCTGTTATTGGGGAGGCAACAAAGGAAGACGGTAATCTTCTGTCCGGTATCTATTCGGTAGAGAAGCGAGTACAGGTTTTAGAGGCAGAGGTGCCATTTTGGAAGTTTCTGGCTGAGCATTTGGAGGGGGGAATGGCATGGATAGTGAGACCTCATTCGTACGTAATGGTTGGGGCATTGGTTCCCATTCTGGAAATGGTTATGAAAGAAGAAGGAGGGTCTGACAAAAGCGATACAATTGGAAAGATATTGTCTTTGATTGGCGTGACTTATGGTAGTGTTCTACGTTACAAGAACGCAATTGATTCGGGCGAATGTTTGGTTGTGGTCCATGGTTCCCAGTCGGATGTTGAACGAGCCTATCATCTCTTGCGAGAAACAAAACCGCAAGATATAGCCATTCATCTTGCGTAATGAATCAGAATGGTGCAGGTATCAGTCCGGATAAGATAATTCAATAATCCTGTGTGACGATTCAGGCCATTTCTGCGGAATTTGTATCGATTCTTCATGATGTTGACCAGTCTTGATGAGCATGCAGAGGAGAAAATCTGTTGTTGTGAATTCGGAAGAGCGGCTTACGTTGACGGAAGTCATTGCCATGGGAGTGGGTGGAATGATCGGGGGCGGCATTTTTTCTGTTCTTGGACTTGCCGTTTCCGAGGCAGGCCATGCGGCACCATTGGCTTTTCTCATTGGTGGAGTTATTGCCTATATAACCGGGGCGGCTTACGCTAGCCTCGGTGTTTCATTTTGTTCCGATGGAGGAAGTTTTACCTATCTGGAAAGAGCATTTGATCAGCCAAACGTAGCGGGGATAGGTGGTTGGTTGCTTCTGGCCGGATATATTGGGACCCTGGCGCTGTATGCATATACGTTTGGTATCTACGGAGCGGCATTGCTGAGTGCGGGGGGGCAAGCCAATATGGCTATGCACCATCTGCTGGAGTCTCTAATCTTGCTCGCTTTTCTCGGTATCAATCTCTATGGGGTCAAGGCGAGTGGTACTACAGAGTGGTTGATCGTAACGGTCAAGGTGCTGATACTGCTTCTGTTCGCGGTTATTGGCTTCCTGTACATCGAGCCAAATCACTTTTCTCCCGTTTTCGATCAGGGAGCGCTAGGCGTGGTGCTGGGTGCGGCACTGATATTCGTCGCCTATGAGGGATTTGAACTGATTCCCAATGCGGTGAATGAAATGAAGGAACCTGAGCGAAATCTAGTTCGGGCAATCTTCTGGTCCATTGGGATCACTACCCTGGTTTACGTGCTGGTATCGCTGGTGGCGGTTGGGAATTTGTCTCCAGAAGAGATCCGCAAATATGGAGAGTATGCTCTGGCAGTGTCGGCCAAGCCGTTTTTGGGGGAGGCTGGTTTTTTTCTCATCGGACTGGCAGCGCTTTTCTCTACCGCATCGGCGATCAACGCCACCCTGTTTGGCACGGCCCGACTCGGGATGGTGATGGCAAGGGAGAAGGAACTTCCGACGGCATTTGCTTTCGTGCGCCGGAAAAACCATATCCCTTGGTTTAGCCTTACGGTCATTACCATTTTGACGCTCGTTTTCGTTAATCTGGGAAATTTGACTGTTATTGCCTCCTTTTCCAGTTCCACCTTTTTGCTGATCTTTTTTGCCATTAATCTCTCAGCTTGGAGATTACGCAGAGAGATTGGCATCTTTCCGATTTTCCCCTTGTTGGGGATGTTGTTTACGCTGGCCTCCTGGCTGGCTCTGATATTTTACCTTTGGAAGACGGCGACGGAGTCCCTTTTCTGGATTGGCGCCGGGTATCTGGCAGTGATGGTTGCTGAACTCCTTTTCAGCCAGAGACGAATTCTGTCGCATCCCGTGGTTAATCGAGATGAAGAAGTCGACAGGAAAGATGTAAGAGAAACCGAATGAGGCCAGGAGACTTACAGGAGGTTTTCAGAAGGATTTTCCACAGGCTGGGTATTTCTCGAGTCTTGATACGAGCAGGGTATAAAAAAGCTTGGAAATTCAAACAAAAGGAGCCGTTCATTGTGGCGATGGAAATGACTGCACAATGTGAACGGCGTATGGTTCTCCACTTTGATCAGGCGGTCTGGGGGTCTTGCGAGATAAAGCCTCGGAGACCACTTTCAATGCAGTAAACATGCAATGCCGCCCAGAACGCGTATTATGACACCTCCATATGGCGTGCCAGATGGCTTTGTTTCCCCCTTCGACAGTAGCTATAAATATACCTGATTGTCCTGTTTTTTGTTTGTTTCTTATTGAAATTGGCTCCATTGGTCCAAATAGACAGAGAAAGGGCTGTGCAGTTGGGCTGGCTAAGATTCAAGCCAGTGTTCTTCAGTGCCTTTACCTTTACATTCACAGTCTCGGCTCAAGCCATTGTTGAATGAGAGAATGAAACCATGGAGCTTTTATTGCAAGGAGGTGAACCCAGGAGTTGCCGGTCGTCTTGCTTTTTTGGATGTAATGAGAAATGGATGCCGATAGGAGGAGCGCTGTTTAAAAGAGGGCAAGAGTCGAGCGGGACTTGGCCGTCTGCTTCCGATTACATGACTCCCGGTGAGCTTCTCATCCCGGGGACAACCGATGCGGTTTTGCTGAAGCTGTACGGGGGGACAGAGCCATGAATCCCGTGCGCCGGCTCAAGGAGTTCGGGCAGAGCCCATGGCTGGATGATTTGCGCCGTGGCTTGTTCAGCGGTGGGAGATTTGAACGGTTGATGGAAGAGGATGGTATCTGTGGTATCACCTCCAATCCGACCATTTTGGCCAGGGCGATTGTGGACTCTGATGAATATCGTGAGGTGGTTGCCCGCCTGGGTTCTCGCTTTTGCAAGCCAGAGGAACGCTACGAGGCGCTGGTATTCGAGGAGATCCGCTTGGCCGCCGATCGGCTGATGCCGGCATACCGTGAATCGGATCGGCTGGATGGTTACGTTAGCCTCGAGATTTCGCCTCATCTTGCCTACGATGCTGATCTCTCCATACGTGAGGCGAAACGATTGTGGCGAGCCATCGACCGGCCCAATCTGATGATCAAGATCCCGGCGACCGAACCCGGGCTCAAGGCTATCCGGCAGTTGACCATCTGTGGAATCAATGTCAATGCAACCTTGCTGTTTAGCCCTGTGCGATATGTCCAGGTTGCCGAAGCGTGGCGGGAAGGAATGGCTGAGCGGGTGGCCAGAGGGCTTCCGGTCGAAGGGAAGGCCTCGGTTGCCAGCTTCTTTGTCAGTCGCATTGATACGCTTGCAGATACCTTGCTTGCAGAAAAGCGCAGTGACGATGCCCGGGCCTTGCAGGGGGAGGTGGCAGTGGCAGCGGCAAAGGTGGCCTATCGAGCGTTCAAGCGCTTGAGTGCCACTTCTGCATGGCGGCTGCTTCATGATATGGGAGTGCGGCCACAGCGGCTGCTCTGGGCCAGCACCTCCACCAAAAATCCCCTCTATTCCGATGTCAAATATGTGGATGCCCTGATTGGCCCCCATACAGTGACCACCCTGCCACCGGATACCCTGGAGGCCTACCGTGACCACGGCCGACCGGGCCGGCGGCTGGAAGAAGGGCTCGATGCAGCGGCAGAGATGCTGGAGACGCTGGCGGCATTGGGGATCGATTTTGAGGCGATGGCAGAACGCCTGGAGCGGGAAGGGGTGGCGAAGTTCCAGGATTCCTTTCGTCGGTTGCTGGATGCGTTGACGGAAAGGAGATGAAGCTGTGATGTACCGGATGTGTTCCGCCGACGTTCTCGTATAGGCAGTGAATGGTTGCCATGGAGGGACAAGGCGCCATCTTGACCCTGAATGCCGGTTCTTCCAGCCTGAAGTTCGGGCTGTTCAGCCGGGAAAAGGGGGAGTTGCGGCGTCGTTTCCATGGTGTGTTTCAGGAGACAGGTGACCGGGCATGTTTTGAGGTTCTGGATGCGGGTGGGGTGCGTCTGAAGGAGGTGGTGGAGGTTCGGGGGCATGAGGATGCACTGAATCACTTGCTTGCTTGGTTGGCCGAGAAGGCTGCAGAGTTGCCGGTGGTGGCGGTAGGTCACCGGGTGGTACATGGCGGCCGAGCCTTCCATTCGCCGGTGCGCATCGATTCAGGTGTGCTGGATCTGCTGGAGCGGCTGGTACATCTGGCACCGTTGCATATGCCCCGCAATCTCGCTCTTATCGATGTCCTGATGCGAAGGCATCCGGAATTTCTCCAAGTAGCCTGCTTTGATACCGCTTTTCATCATACGCTCCCATTGCGTGAGCGCTGTTTTGCTTTGCCGCGCAGGTGGTTTGAACGCGGAGTGCAGCGTTACGGATTCCACGGGCTTTCCTATGAATATATCACGTCGGTACTGCCGGGTTATCTCGGTGAAACGGCGGAGGGACGGGTGGTCGTGGCGCATCTGGGGCATGGTGCGAGCCTTTGTGCTCTTTATCGACGTCGTTCTGTGGCTACCACCATGGGGATGACCCCACTGGATGGGATTCCCATGGCCACCCGTCCGGGAGCTCTTGATCCCGGAGTGGCTATCTGGTTGCAACGGGAGGCCGGCTTGACCCTTTCAGGGTTGGAGGAATTGCTCAACCACCACAGCGGTCTACTAGGGCTTTCCGGGATCAGCGGAGATATGCGTCTTCTGCTGGCCGATGAGCGGCCGGAGGCAGCGGAGGCGGTGGATTACTTCGTGCACCACACCCATCGTGCCATTGCCTCCCTTGCTGCTTCGTTAGGTGGGCTGGAAGCGTTGGTGTTCACTGGTGGTATAGGTGAGAACGCTGCTTACATCCGCGAACGTATTTGTCGCGAGGCTGCCTGGCTGGGTGTTACCCTGGATGCTGAGGCCAACAATGAACATCGTTCGCGAATCAGTTTGCCGGACAGTGCCGTTTCGGTGTGGTGTATCCCCACAGATGAGGAGCGGGTGATTGCTCGTCACGTTTATCGCCTTTTGGAAGAGGAAAATTTGTCATGAATCCATCATCTCCCCAAGAGCCATTGTCAGCTGAGGAGCTAGCTCGAATCGATGCCTGGTGGCGTGCTGCCAACTATCTTTCCGTGGGCCAGATTTTTCTCATGGACAATCCGTTGCTTGAGGAACCGCTTCGGCCGGAACATATCAAACCACGCCGCTTGGGACACTGGGGTACCACGCCAGGGTTGAACCTGCTCTATGCTCACATGAACCGGGTCATCCAGCGTGAGGATCTGAATGCCATCTTTGTTACCGGCCCCGGGCATGGTGGACCGGCGTTGGTGGCCAGTACTTGGCTGGAGGGAACCTACAGTGAGCGATATCCGGCCATCTCAAGGGATCGAGAAGGAATGAAACGGCTGTTTCGGCAGTTTTCCTTTCCCGGTGGGGTGCCCAGTCATTGTGCGCCGGAGACCCCTGGTTCTATCCATGAGGGGGGCGAGCTTGGCTATGCCGTGGCTCACGCATTTGGTGCGGTGTTTGATAACCCGGATTTGATCGCTCTCTGTGTGGTGGGAGATGGTGAAGCGGAAACGGGACCATTGGCTACCGCATGGCATTCCAACAAGTTTCTCAACCCGGCTCGTGATGGTGCGGTGCTGCCGGTGTTGCATCTCAATGGCTACAAGATCGCCAATCCCACGGTACTGGCGCGTATCGAGGAGGCTGATTTGGTCAAGCTGTTCGAAGGGTACGGCTATCGTCCCTATCTGGTGAGTGGAGATGAGCCGTTGCAGGTACACCAGCAGCTGGCAGCCACTTTCGACACTGTGTTGGCGGAGATTCATGCTATCCAGTACCGCGCCCGAGAAAAAGGAGACCGCCGTCTGCCCCGTTGGCCGATGATCATCCTGCGGACCCCCAAGGGATGGACTGGCCCGAAGGAGGTGGATGGTCTCAAAGTGGAGGATTACTGGCGTGCCCATCAGGTTCCTATACCTGATGCCGCCACACCGGCTCACCTGGAAATTTTGGAATCATGGATGAAAGGCTACCGACCGGAAGAGCTGTTTGATGAACATGGGGCACCACGACCGGAGATTGCTGCACTGGCACCGGAAGGGGAGCGGCGTATGGGAGCCAACCCGCATGCCAATGGCGGATTGTTACTGAAACCCCTGCGGTTGCCTGATTTCCGTGATTATGCGGTGCCAGTGAAAACACCGGGCGCAGAGCTTGGAGAGGCAACTCGTCGCATGGGGGAATATCTGCGCGACGTGATGAAACTCAATCTTGACACGGCCAACTTTCGTATCATGGGGCCGGATGAGACCGCCTCCAACCGGCTATCAGCGCTGTTTGAAGTCACCGAGCGTGTTTGGATGGCTGATGTCCGAGACTATGACGACCATCTCTCTCCGGACGGCCGGGTGATGGAGATCCTTTCAGAGCATACTTGCCAGGGGTGGCTGGAGGGTTATCTGCTCACCGGGCGACATGGGTTTTTCTCCTGCTACGAGGCCTTTATCCACATAGTGGATTCCATGTTCAATCAGCACGCCAAGTGGCTCAAGGTGTGCAACGAGATCCCGTGGCGGACCGACATTGCCTCCCTCAACATCCTGCTTACCTCGCACGTCTGGCGCCAGGATCATAACGGCTTCTCCCATCAGGATCCGGGTTTCATTGACCATGTGGTGAACAAGAAGGCGGACATTGTGCGGGTCTATCTGCCGCCGGATGCGAACTGTCTGCTTTACGTTACCCAGCAGTGTCTTGCATCGCGCAATCTGGTCAATGTCATCGTTGCGGGCAAGCAGCCCGAACCTCAGTGGCTCGATATGGAGGCGGCCATCAAGCACTGTTCCGCCGGTATCGGTATTTGGGAATGGGCCAGCAATGACCAGGAGGGGAAGCCGGATGTGATCATGGCCTGCTGCGGTGATGTGCCTACCATTGAAACCCTGGCGGCGGTGGAGATCATACGTCGGCATGCCCCTGAATTGCGTATCCGAGTGGTTAATGTGGTGGACCTGATGACCCTCCAGCCGCGCGAAGAGCATCCCCACGGGCTGCCGGCTGCCGAATTTGACGCTTTGTTTGGTACTGATGTGCCAGTGATATTCGCTTTTCACGGCTATCCTTGGCTGATTCACCGGCTCACCTATCGGCGGCGGTTCCATGAACATCTCCATGTGCGAGGCTACAAGGAGGAAGGAACTACCACCACTCCTTTCGATATGGTAGTGCGCAACGACTTGGACCGTTTCCATCTGGTGATGGATGTGGCTGATCGTGTGCCTTCGCTGAAGGATCGGGCTGGCCATCTACGCCAACAGATGCGTGACCGCTTGGTGGAACATCGGGAGTACATAACCACCCACGGAGAGGATATGCCGGAGATCCGGGAATGGCGATGGGGGAAAGGCGTGGAAGGCATTCCATGATTCCATTGGCCTGTCAGGGCGGTATGCCGTACCCAGAGCCGCAGGGATAGTGAGTCGTTCTGGTAGATCCTCTCCCCTTTTCGGTGGGCAACAGTGTGTAACCCTGGTAGCAGTGCATTGTCCGAACGGGATCTATCCTGAAGCGGTCGGCACGCAACGATACTGGAGGTGATTGGCAATGGAACATCGTTGGGGTAACCGGAAACCCTTGGACAGGGCTGATGTGGAAGTTCGCAAGGAAGGGAGAGCGTTAGGGCATGCCCGGGGTATCGATATCAATCTGGGAGGTATCGGTCTGGAATGCGATTTGGCGTTGCATGCCGGCGAGGTGGTTGAAGTGCAGCTGCCGAAGTGGGAGAGTGCCATTCGTTCCCTGGTAGTGCATGCCGGGAAAAAACGCTGTGGCCTGATGTTCCTTTCCGTGCCGGAAGGTTTTCGCCATCGGGACGAGGGGAAAAAGGTGGGCGATGATGAGTGATCAGCAACCCGACACCAAAGGAGAAGGGCAGGGGCTCAGTTCCGAGGAGGCAGCGAAGCGTCTCCAGCAATATGGCGCCAATACGCTGGAAGAGGGAAGACGCTCGATCTTGTTGCGTTTGCTCGGCTATTTTTGGGGCCCGATTCCGTGGATGATAGAGATTGCGGCCCTCCTTTCTGCTTTGGCCCGGCATTGGGATGATTTCTGGATTATTGTTGCCCTGTTGGTGTTCAATGCGGCGGTTGGTTTTTGGCAGGAATACACCGCCGGTAACGCGGTGGCGGCGCTAAAGAAACAGCTGGCCGTGAAAGCCCGGGTGCTGCGCGATGGTCGCTGGCAAGTGATCGATGCCAAGGAGCTGGTTCCTGGTGATGTGATCCGGATCCGGTTAGGGGATGTAATTCCGGCCGATGTGAAATTACTGAGCGGAACCTATCTCAGCATAGACCAATCGGCACTGACCGGGGAATCCCTGCCGGTTACCCGAAAGATAGGCGAGGTCGCCTTCTCCGGAACGGCGGTCAAACGGGGTGAAGCGGTCGCTGAGGTAACCGCCACCGGTTCCCGGACCCGATTCGGCAAGACCGCGAGGCTGGTGGCACGGGCACATACAGTTTCTCATTTCCAAAAAGCGGTGCTGACCATAGGGGATTACCTGATTTATGTCAGCCTGGCTCTAGTAGCGTTTCTCGTGCTATTCCAGCTGCATCGCAATGCTCCTTGGTTGGAACTGATACAGTTTGCCCTGATTCTCACGGTGGCCTCCATCCCGGTGGCAATGCCGGCGGTACTCTCCATGACCATGGCGGTAGGGGCGGCCGCTCTCTCCCGGCGCAAGGCCATTGTCACGCGGTTGGAGTCCATCGAAGAGATGGCCAGTATGGATCTGCTCTGCTCGGATAAGACCGGTACTCTGACCCAAAATCGGTTGACGTTGGGGGAGATCGTGGTGTTTGGTGATACCCACGAGCAGGGGGTGCTGCTGGCGGCGGCCCTCGCATCCCGGGAAGAAGATCGGGATGCCATTGATGAGGCGATCTTGGCAGGGCTAAAAGAGCCAAAATGGCTGCATGCCTTTCAGCAGATCCATTTCACGCCATTCGATCCGGTGCACAAACGGACCGAGGCCTTGGTGACGGATGGGCATGGTCACACCTTCCGGGTCACCAAGGGAGCACCCCAGGTGATCATGCGAATGTCCGGTCTGACTGAGGCAGAACGGCATCGGGCCCAACGGGCTGTGGATACCCTTGCTGCTCAAGGGTATCGGACACTAGGGGTGGCGCGCCGTGAGCAAGGGAGTCGGGAGTGGCAGTTTTTGGGCATTGTTTCCCTGTTTGATCCACCGAGGAAGGATTCAGCTCGGACCATCGCTCGAGCTCGTGCCTATGGGGTGGGCATCAAGATGATCACGGGGGACAATCTCTCCATTGCCAGACAGATTTCCCGCAAGCTGGGGTTGGGTAACAGGATCCTTCCGGCCAGTGTACTCGGCTTCGGCAAAGCAGCTTCTCCTTTGGCTATCGATGGTGAGCGGGTGGAGCAGGCAGATGGGTTTGCCGAGGTGTTCCCGGAACATAAATTTGCCATTGTCAAGGCGCTGCAAGCACGAGGCCATGTTACTGGCATGACAGGGGACGGAGTCAATGATGCACCGGCGCTGAAACAGGCTGATGTGGGGATCGCAGTGAGTGGTGCCACCGATGCGGCCCGCGCTGCGGCTGACCTGGTGCTCACCGCGCCCGGTCTGTCAGTGATTGTCGATGCTATCGAAGAGGCGCGGCGGATCTTTGAGCGTATGAATGCCTACGCTATCTATCGTATTAGCGAGACCATCCGCATCATGTTTTTCGTGGTGTTGACCATGGTCTTCTTTGATTTTTACCCGATTACCGCCATCATGATTATCTTGCTCGCCTTCTTTAACGATGTCCCCATCATGGCCATCGCCTACGACCATACTGGTCTGGACATACGTCCGGTACGTTGGGAGATGCATCAGGTGATTACGGTGGCTACCGCTATGGGTGTAGTAGGTGTGGTGGGAAGTTTTGGCATGTTGCTGTTAGCCATGGACTGGCTCGAGCTGGATGTAACCCAGATCCAGACCTATATCTTTCTGAAAATGGCGGTCGCAGGCCATCTGGTACTGTTCGTGGCGCGTACCAAGGGATATCTTTGGCAACGCCCTTGGCCGGCACCGATCATGGTCTGGTCGGCGTTGATTACCAAGCTGGCGGCAACCGTATTGGCCGCCTATGGTTTCGGTCTCATCACCCCTATTAGCTGGCCCGAGATTGCCCTTGTTTGGGGATATTCCATTGTCTCAGCGTTGGTGACCGACGTGGTTAAGGTACAAGTCTATCGTCATCTACGGCACGGCGCCAAACGGCATAGGAAATTCCTCATTCAGGTGAGGGAGCCCTTGCATGGTTTTGGTCAGCTGGGCGGTGCGGCTCAGGGCCTGGGGCAGCAGGCGACAGGGGTTTCTTCAGTGGGCGAGAGCACCTCACCCCGCACGCGGTTGGGCCGGTAGGTGGTACACCCCTTCAAGCCGAGATGCCACGCTTCATGGTAGATAGTACGAAACTGTTCGAAAGGGATTGATTCTGGGACGTTGATAGTCTTAGAGATGGCGTTGTCCACAAAGGGTTGGAGGGTGGCCTGCATCGCCAGATGGGCCTGCGGTGGTAGTTGCCGGGCCGAGACAAATGTCTTCGGCAAGGGTGACTGCTTGCCTTTCATCTCCCACCAGTGGCGCAGGGCGTAGTCAGTGAGTTGAAAGTCCAGTTGTTGCTCCCCGTGGATGCGGATTCGGCGCCGGTAATGAAAGTCGAATACAGGTTCAATGCCGCTGGAGATGTTGTTGGCCAGCAGGCTGATAGTGCCGGTAGGTGCGATGGCCAGAAGATGGCTGTTGCGAATCCCGTAGCGGGCGATTTTGTCACGGATTTCGGCCGGTAGCCGCTGGATGAAGGGGCGTGAGAGATAATGTTCCTTCTGCAGAAAAGGGAAAGGCCCTTTTTCCCTGGCCAGATCAACGGATGCATGGTAGGCGGCGTGGCACAAGATCTCCATGACAGAGGCGGCACAGTGGCGTGCGCCCTCGCTATCATAGTGCAACCCCAGCATGATAAGGGTATCGGCAAGCCCGGTGATGCCCAGCCCGATGCGGCGGCTGCCACGGCTTTGCTCCCGTTGCGCGGGGATGGGAAATTGGGAGAGATCGATAACATTGTCCAGCAGGCGGACGGCAAGGGCAGCCGTTTCCCGGATTCCGTCGAGGTCGAGTTTGGCTTCGGGCTCAAAAGGGGCCTGAACAAAATGGGTCAGGTTGATGGAACCGAGGTCACATGCCCCGTACGGGGGGAGCGGGATCTCTCCGCAGGGATTGGTGGCGGAGATCCACTCCCGGTAACCGAGGTTATTGTCCCGATTGATGCGATCGATAAACAGTACGCCGGGCTCTGCGGTGTCGTAAGCAGCCCGGGTGATTCGCTCCCACAATCTCCGAGCCGGCATTTCGTGAAAGATGTGGCAATCTCGGAAAGTCCCTGCCCATTCCTTACGCACTGAACCGGGATGGCGTTTTCGGGTGCCCTCGGGCAGCAGCTCCGCAGGGAAACATAGTGGCCATTTCTCGTCTTTTTCCACCGCCTGCATGAATTCATCGCTGATCAGTACCGACAGGTTGAAATTACGTAATTGTTCCGGTGCCCGTTTCGCCTCGATGAAATGCTCGATGTCGGGATGGTCGCAGCGCAGTGTACCCATCATCGCACCGCGTCGGGCTGCGGTGGATAGCAGGGCGTCGCACATGCTGTCCCAGATCTGCATCAAGGCTACGGGTCCGGGTGCTGCGTCGCTTTCCTCGCTTCCTGGATCTGCCGGTCGGAGGGTGGAGAAGTCGTAACCCACGCCGCCTCCCTGTCGCATGGTGAGTGCGCCCTCTTTCAGGCTGTCAAAAATGGACTCCAGCGAATTGTTGATCTGCCCCATTACGAAGCAGTTGAAAAGAGTAACCTCTCGCCCGGTTCCCGCTCCGGCCAGGATGCGGCCGCCTGGAAGGAAGCGGAAATCGCGCAGTAGAGTGAGAAACTTTGCTTCCCATCGTGCCTGCTGTGAGGGTTCCACCGAAGCGAGTGCGTTGGCTACTCGGTGCCAACTGGTCTCGATGTTTGGTTCTTTCCAGCCGTCGTGACGATAACGATATCGGCTGTCCCAGATTTGTTCGGACAGGGGGAGCTCGAAAGGGCTGGTGATCATTGGCTCACCTGTAACTCTTGGGGAATTCCCGTTTTTGTTACGACATAAGTAATTATAGGAGGTTAGGAGTCCATCGGGCTCGATATGACGGTGGGCCAGGGCCAAGGATGGTGGGGGCTCCCCCTGCTGGCTGCAGCGGGGAGCTGAAAAGCAAGCTAAGATGCAGAAGGAATCCGGAACAGGTGGTCCATCCGATCTAGGCCACAGGGCAGATTTTCGACCCAGTTGATGAATTTGTCGACATTTTCCTTCCCTTGATAGATGGCTCCATGCTGCGGGGCTATGGTCTCAATGTCCAGCTGGCGGACCATGGCGGCCCAGAGTTGGAACACTTTGGCCGAGGGCATATATCGCTGGTGGAACCATTCGATGCGTGGAATGTGGAGATCAAAATCTTCCACGATTCGGTACTCGGTTCCAATGGAGGCACCGAGATCACCGGAGTAGAGGATTTTGGAAACCGGATCGTACACCTGGAAATTACCGGCCGAATGAAGGAAATGGCCGGGAATAATGAGCAGCTCTACGCCTTCCAGGTCGAGTACCATTCCCTCGTCCGGGATGGTGCGTATCCGGTTGAATACCACCCGATCAATACCAAAATGAGCGACGAACCGGGTCCAGAGTTGGGACATCAGTCCCTCTGCTGAGGTCATCATGAACCAGAAATTGGCCGCTGCGACAATATCAGGATCCTGATGAGAGAAGAACAGGTATTTCAGGTTAGGGGGTGCTACGAGCGTGGAGAGTTCGGCAAACACCTTGGAGTGAATCTTGTGACCACCCGGATCTAGCAACATCGCTTTCTTCTTGTGGATGATCACGTGCTGATTGGTCGGGATCATCTCACCGTCAGCGTAGTCCTCAAGCAGAATGTTTTTATGTTCTTCGTTTTCAAACAGTGTGATTTGCGGCATGGGGTCCCCGGATTGTTGTTCAGCAAACAGTTAATGAGTTACAAATTGAGAAATTATAACTTAATGAACTTCTGTGATGCGAGTGATGCTGCTCAAGGGAGATCATAGAAGTCTTCCATCACATCCAGTCCGCAAGGTTGATTTTCCACCCAGTCGATAAACTTGTTGACGTTCTCTTTGCCTTGATAGACCGCGCCGTGCTGCGGTGCGATGGTCTCGATGTCCAGTTTGCGAACCATTTTTGCCCAAAGCTGGTAGACACGTTTGGTCGGCATGTAGCGTCGGTGGAACCCCTCGATGGCTTTGATATGGGACTCAAAATCCTCCACGACACGGTAACCCACACCGATGGAAGCTCCGAGATCGCCCGAGTAAAGGATCTTGGAGATGGGATCGTAGATCTGGAAATTGCCCGCTGAGTGCAGAAAATGGCCCGGGAGTATGGAGAGTTGTACGCCTTCCAGATCCAAGTATTGGCCCCGATCCGGGATGGTCTTGATGCGGTGAAACACCATCCGATCCACTCCAAAATGGGCGACGAAGCGTAACCAGAGTTCGGAAATCAAACCGTCTGCGGGAGTCATCATGAACCAGAAATTGGCTGCTGCGACGATATCCGGATCCTGATGGGAAAAGAAGATATATCTCAGGTCATTGGGCGACAGTTCGGCAGAGAGGTCGGAATAGACCTGTGAGTGGATCTTGTGTCCACCCGGATCCAGCAACATTCCCTTGCCTTTATGGATGAGCAGATGCTGGTTGGCTGGCACCATCTCTCCTTCGGAATGATCTTCAAGCAGGATGTTTTTGTGCTCTTCGTTTTCGAACAAGACGACCTGAGTCATCGTGATTCCCCCCTGGGTCGGTTATTTGGAGACGGTCAAAAAGAGTTCAGGATCGACGCGGGTGTTATTAAGGCTGACGGACCAGTGCAGGTGGGCACCGGTAACGCGGCCTGTCATTCCAACCCTGCCGATGACCTGTCCTTCTACTACTACATCGTCTTTTACCACGTCGATGTGATCCATATGGCAGTACATGGTGATCAGTCCTTGACCGTGGTCAATAAAAACGGTGTTCCCATTGAAGAAATAGTTCCCTGTAGCAATCACTATACCTGCTGCGGGCGCCCGGATCGGGGTCCCCTTGGGTGCGGCGATGTCCAGTCCACTGTGGGGCTTGCGCGGTTCCCCGTTGAAGAAGCGGCGCAATCCAAAGGGGCTGCTCAACGGCCCGTCAACCGGTAATATGAAACCGGTGTCGGGTTGTGCAGTTTCACGCCATTGGGAAAATGCCGCCAATATTTCCTTTTTCTCACTCCGGATACGAGCCAAATCCTCCTTGCTTGGATTTACCATCCGTCGATTCTTGATGGTGAGATGCTGTTCCCGATACTTTTTCTCTTTCACGATGAAAGGGATTCGTCGCTGTTTTCTTCCTTTCACAACTATCAGATGTGTCCCGGGCTTGGCGCTCAAGGGGATACCAATCACCGCGTACCAGTGCATTCCTTTGCGAACAACCATGACTCGCTTGTCTCGGTACCAAGCCTTCGGTGGCAGAGTTTTACCTCCCGGGAGTTCTACAATCGCCACTCCACCTGGCACAGGGGAAGAGCGCGGAAGATCGATCGCCCAAACTGTGCCGGAAAGTAGCAGCCCGTTCAGCAACCAAAAAATTAGCCATCCCTTATTCATCCATCGTCCCCTCCACTCGACAATGGATGCGTCCTTTCGCCAGCCTGGCTTCCACGTGATCCCCAACCGCTACCATGTTGCTGTTGCGTATAATCGTGCCATCCGGCAACCTGCGAACGATGGCGTAGCCTCTCCCCAACACCGCCAACGGGCTGATGGCGTTCAACTGGCGCACCTGTGTCTGCAAGCGCTGACGGCTGCTCTCCAATAGCCGTTCCATCTCTGAATATAGCTGTTTTCGGACAATATCACATTTTGTTAACAATTCCCTGAGACGGTGGGCCGGGGTTTGCCGCTGAAGTCGGGCGGCTTGTCGGTCCAGCCCTGCCTGGTAGTGGCGAAGCTGATGGTTCCAGGCGTTGTGCAGACGCTGTTCCAGCTCGTCAAGCCGTTGGGCGATCTCTTGCAACCGTCTGCCAGGATGCTTGAGTCGGGCACTTTGCCAGCGTAGCCGTTCCTTTGAACGCTGCACTTGGCGGATCGTGGCTTCTCGCAGCCGGATGGTGAGGCGGCTGAGCTGTTGCGACAATTCGGCTTTGTCCGGGCTCAACAGCTCCGCTGCGGCGGACGGGGTTGGAGCTCGGTGATCCGCGACGAAGTCGGCAATGGTGAAATCGATTTCGTGGCCGACTGCGGAGACGATGGGCAGGGGAGATGCGTGAATGGCGCGTGCCACTATCTCTTCATTGAAGGCCCACAGATCCTCCAGCGAACCACCGCCCCGTCCGACGATCAGTACATCACATTCCCGGCGCTTGCCTGCCGTTTCGATCATCGCAGCGATTTGAGAGGCTGCTTCTTTTCCTTGCACCGGCACGGGATAGATGATGATACGGATAGCGGGAAAGCGGCGTCGCAGTACGCTCAGGATGTCCCTAATGGCGGCACCGCCAGGTGAGGTGATGATGCCAATGCAGTGAGGGAGGGAAGGGAGAGGGAGCTTGTGTTCCGGAGCGAACAGACCCTCTTCAGCGAGACGCCGCTTCAGTGCTTCGAAGGCCTGCTGCAATGCGCCGTCGCCAGCCTCTTCCATGTGTTCAATCACTAGCTGATAGTCACCGCGGGGTTCATAGAGGCTGACCCGGGCACGCACCAATACTTGCATGCCGTTTTCGGGGCGGAAGCGTAGATGGATGGCTCGGTTGCGGAACATGGCACCCCGTACCTGTGCTTTGCTGTCCTTTAATGACAGGTAGAGGTGACCAGAGGCGGGACGAGCCAGATTGGATATCTCCCCTTCGATCCAGAGGAGAGGAAAGGCTCCTTCCAGCAACCAGCGGACTTCGCGGTTGAGCTCAGAGACACTGAGGATCTGGCGAAAATCCTCTTCCAGCTTTGGGTTGGTTGCGGTCGTTTCCATTGGGTGAAGTTTACCAGTATGGCGACAGACCGTATAATGCGCCGATTATATTTTGGCCTGAATCCGGAATCCCGCCTATGCGTATTGTTCAGGAAGCGTTGACCTTCGACGATGTTCTGTTGCTCCCTGCCCATTCCAAGGTCATGCCGCGTGAGGTCAGTCTCAAAACCCGCTTGACCCGTAATATTGCGCTCAATATCCCCTTGGTGTCCGCTGCCATGGACACCGTCACCGAAGCGCGTCTGGCTATTGCCCTGGCGCAGGAAGGGGGGATTGGCATCATCCACAAGAATATGAGTATCGATGCACAAGCGGGTGAGATCCGGCGAGTAAAGAAATTTGAGAGCGGAGTGATCAAGGAGCCGATCACCATTACGCCAGAGACCAGCATTCGTGAGGTGCTGGCGCTCACCCGGGCAGAAAATATCTCCGGTGTCCCGGTGGTCAGGGGGGAGGACCTGGTGGGAATTGTTACCAGCCGGGATCTGCGTTTCGTCTCCGAATCTCATTATGACGAGCCGGTGACTACCATCATGACCCCCAAGGAGCGGCTGGTGACGGTACGTGAAGGGGCCGAGCGCGACGAGGTGGTACGCCTGTTACATGCCCACCGGATCGAGAAGATTCTGGTGGTGAACGACAAGTTTCAGCTCCGTGGCATGATTACGGTGAAAGACATCCAGAAGGCGACCGAAAAGCCCAATGCCTGCAAGGATGAGCAGGGCCAGCTGCGCGTGGGTGCGGCGGTGGGGGTGGGTGCTGGCACCGATGAGCGAGTTGAGGCGTTGGTAGCCGCTGGTGTAGATGTGATTGTGGTAGATACCGCTCACGGTCATTCCCAAGGGGTGCTCGATCGGGTGCGCTGGGTGAAGGAGAACTTCCCTCAGGTGGAAGTGATAGGTGGCAATATTGCCACTGGGCAGGCGGCACGGGATCTGGTGGCTGCAGGAGCAGATGGTGTGAAAGTGGGGATTGGTCCGGGTTCTATCTGCACCACTCGCATCGTGGCCGGCGTCGGGGTGCCTCAGATTACTGCGATAAGCAACGTGGCGCAGGCGCTGGAAGGAAGCGGTATTCCGCTTATTGCCGATGGCGGAATCCGCTACTCCGGGGATCTGGCCAAGGCAATCGCCGCGGGTGCCTATGTGGTAATGATTGGCGGGATGTTTGCAGGTACGGAAGAGGCTCCCGGTGAAGTGGAGCTTTTCCAAGGGCGCTCTTACAAGTCATACCGTGGCATGGGGTCCCTAGGAGCGATGGCGGGCCAGGAGGGTTCCAGCGATCGCTATTTTCAGGAAGGTGGAGATGCAGAAAAGCTGGTTCCAGAAGGGATTGAGGGACGCGTACCTTACAAAGGACCGCTACAGCCGGTCATCCACCAGCTGCTGGGCGGTCTCCGCTCCAGCATGGGCTATACCGGGAACGCTACTATCGACAAGATGCGTACCCGTCCGGAGTTTGTGCGGGTCACTGGGGCGGGAATGAAGGAGAGCCATGTCCACGATGTCCAGATCACCAAAGAAGCGCCTAACTACCGGCTTTGATGCATGAGTGCCGATATTCACCGCCACCGTCTGCTGATCCTTGATTTTGGATCCCAGTACACCCAGCTTATCGCCCGCCGGGTGCGGGAGGCGGGTGTCTACTGCGAGATTCATGCGTGTGACATGGGTGATGCAGCGATCCGCGAATTTGCACCACACGGCATTATTCTTTCCGGTGGACCTGAGTCGGTCACTGAGGGAGAGACTCCGCGCGCGGCACAGGTGGTTTTCGAACTCGGGGTGCCGGTGCTCGGAATCTGTTATGGAATGCAGACCATGGCGGCTCAGTTGGGGGGACGTGTAGAAAGCGCTGCCCATCATGAGTACGGCTATGCTCAAGTGCGTGCCCGGGGTCATACACGATTGCTGCGGGACATTGAGGATCATACCAGCCCCGAGGGATATGGTCTGCTGGATGTCTGGATGAGCCATGGCGATCGGGTCGTGGAATTGCCACCGGGATTTCGCTTGATGGCTTCCACCGATGCCGCACCCATCGCCGGGATGGCAGATGAGAAACGCCACTTCTATGGGGTCCAGTTTCATCCCGAGGTAACCCATACCAAACAGGGCGAGCGTATCCTGCGTCGGTTCGTTAACGAGATCTGCGGCTGTCCCCCCTTATGGACACCGGGCAATATTATCGAAGACAGTATTGAACGCATTCGTGAGCAGGTCGGCAGGGATCAGGTATTGCTCGGGCTGTCGGGTGGTGTGGATTCTTCGGTAGTGGCAGCATTGCTGCACCGTGCTATCGGCGATCAGCTCACCTGCGTGTTTGTGGACAATGGCCTGTTGCGGCTCGATGAGGGGGAACAGGTGATGACCACCTTTGCCCGCCACATGGGGGTGCGGGTGATCCGGGTGGATGCCGAGCGGCGTTTTCTGGATGCCTTACGAGGGTTCACCGATCCGGAGGAGAAGCGGCGTATCATCGGTCACCTGTTTATTGAGTTGTTCGATGAGGAAGCGGCTCGTCTGGAAGGGGTGAAGTGGCTGGCACAGGGGACGATCTACCCTGATGTAATCGAATCGGCGGGGGCCAAGTCTGGCAAGGCCCACGTGATCAAATCTCATCACAACGTGGGTGGCCTGCCTGCGCATATGAAGCTGAAATTGCTGGAACCGCTTCGAGAGCTGTTCAAGGATGAGGTGCGCAAGCTGGGGTTGGAGCTCGGGTTGCCGTATGACATGGTTTATCGTCACCCTTTCCCGGGACCGGGGCTTGGGGTGCGTATTCTGGGTGAGGTGCGCAAGGAGTATGCTGACCTGCTGCGCCGTGCCGATGCCATCTTTATTGAAGAATTGCGCAAACAGGGGTGGTATGACAAGGTTTCCCAGGCCTTTGCCGTATTCTTGCCGGTTCGTTCCGTAGGAGTCACCGGCGATGGACGTCGCTATGACTATGTAGTGGCCTTGCGGGCTGTCCAGACGGTTGATTTCATGACCGCCCATTGGGCACAGCTGCCCTATGATCTGCTGGCTACTGTATCCACACGTATTATCAATGAGGTCCCGGGTATTTCCAGGGTGACCTATGACATCTCCGGAAAACCTCCCGCCACTATCGAGTGGGAGTGATGATATCGATCGCTACTGGATGGGCCATGCCCTGAGCCTGGCACGGGAAGCCGAACAACGGGGTGAAGTGCCGGTAGGTGCCGTCCTCATACGGGATGGTCAGGTAGTGGGGGAGGGGTGGAATCGTCCAATATCCGACTGCGATCCCACTGCCCATGCAGAGATCATCGCCCTGCGGCAAGCCGCTGTTGCGACGGGCAACTACCGTTTGCCCAATACCACTCTTTATGTGACTCTGGAGCCTTGCGCGATGTGTGCTGGTGCACTGATACATGCCCGGGTGGCACGGGTGGTGTTTGGTGCTTCTGATCCGAAGGGGGGGGCCGCGGGTAGCGTTTTCGATGTGCTGGGAACCGATCGGCTCAATCATCGGGTGATGGTGGAGGGGGGATTGCTTGCGGCAGAATGCGGCGAGCTTTTACGAAGCTTCTTTCGACGCAAGAGAAAAGCCGGTTAAGGCTTTTTAGCCTTCCTCTTTGGCTATTTCTACCGCGGGAGGCATCTCCCGCAGTAAAAAGCGGTAATAATTCCGGATATTTTCGACATATTGCACTGCTTCATCCCCCCGGGCAAAGCCGAAACGGGTTTTTCTGTACCACGCCTTGTCGCGTAAGAGTGGCAGTTTTTTCTTTACATCCATCCACAAATTGGGATTGCCGCCTGTTTGGTGAGTGATTTCACGACCATCCATCAGATGGCCATAGCCGATGTTGTATGCTGCCAATGCCAGCCAGTTACGATCCGGCTCGGTAATCTCTTTTGGCAAACGATCCTTGAGCATACGGATATAGCGGGCTCCCCCTTCGATGCTCTGTACTGGATCAGTCCTTTTTTTTACTCCCATCTGTTTGGCCGTTATCTGTGTCAGCATCATGATGCCCCGTACACCGGTGGGGGAGATGGCGCGGGGATTCCAATGGGATTCCTGATAGGCCATGGCAGCCAGCAGACGCCAGTCTAGCCGATATTTTTTTGCTGCTTCCTGGAACAGCTTCTGATATTTTGGCAGGCGTTCTCGGATGTGCTGCATGAAGGTTGTTGTGGCAACATAGTCGAACTCTTGAATATGACCATAGTAACGCTCCAGAATTTGCTCCAGAATGCCACTATTGTGAATCTCCACGAAAAAGTTGACGGCTTCCCGATACAAGGAGTCGTCCTCATCAATGGGAAACGCCCAACTGACCGGCTGCTTTTCGCTAATGTCAAAAGCGACGCGAAGATGGGGATAGAAGTGACGGCTGAGCGCCAGTTCGTTGGAGTCAGCAACGGTAAACTCAATCTGGCGGGTCTCCACCTTTTTCAGTAGTTCGTCGCTGCTGAATTGTGAACTCTCCTCCCAAGTTAGCTCCGGGTGTTGAGTACGTAACTCCCGGAGCCGCTCAACATGGCTGCTATCGGCGACCACCACCAGCTTGCCATCCCGTAATTCCTTGATGTTCCGTGGTCGGCGGGTGCCTTGTCGATAGACCAGTTGCTGGGTGATGTATTGGTAAGGGGGTGTAAAGCGCAGTTTTTTGTAACGGTTTCGTGTCTGGGTAAGGCCTGCGGCGGCGAAATGGGCCTTTCCTTCTGTCAGTGCAGTGAATATCTCTTCCAAATCGTCGGCGATAATGAATTTGACTTCCACTCCCAAGCGTTCGGCGAACATGTTCACCAGATCGTATTCGAGCCCGGCGGAACCCTCTCCATCTTCATAATAGGTATTGGCAGCGCTACGGCTGATCACAACCAACCGGTTGTTCTGCAGGACCTCTTCAAGTCGGGTAATGTTGTTGCCTGGCAGGAGAAACAGCACACCGGCAAGGATGACTGCGCCGGAAAATGATAGTCTAAGTAGTACACGCATAAGCCAGAAAGGCCACCGTTTCCCTGTTACTGGCCGATAAAGATAGTCTGCAATAGAACAAAAGAATTTTGAAGGCGCAAATCAACGAATTTACCATAATTTATCATCGGTCTGCGATGACGCACTGCTGGCTCTATAAACAGCAGTAAGAGTCTTTGAATGGGAACTCATGTGGTGACTTGTTGTCATTGCGTGAAGCGCGTATCCTATTCCGCTCTCGGAGAGGTACCGAAGCGGTCATACCGGCACCGACTCGAAATCGGTTGGGGGTTTTGACACCCCACGCGGGTTCGAATCCCGCCCTCTCCGCCAGTTTTTGTGGATCCTGAGTCATCCCGTATATTTTGAACCGTGATTAACTCATAACTGACATGTGGACGTCGAGTGCAAGAAAAACATACAGTGTACCGCTCCATTCTCTGCTCGCTATTCTTTGTTCTGCTGATTGTTCCCCTTTCTTCCCTGGCACTTGACGAACTGGATCTTCTTCAGTTCATACAACGGACTTTCGACAACTATCCTGAGCTGTCCTTGGCAGATATCGAGCTGGAGCGAGCCCGCCAAGAGCTGCCGAAGGCGGAAAGCCAGCTTGGCTTCCTGCTGGGAGGAAAGGCGGGTTATTCACGGGATCTCTCGTTCATTGGCACCCCAAGTGATACCTTTACCGCAGGGGGAGAGTTGAGTCGAACGCTGGATAGTGGGGAGCGGATCTTGCTATCTGCCACCTATCGGCGAGAAGACAACAGCGGGGGTGCTGTTTTCCGAGGTTATCCTAATCCGTCCAACAATATCGGCATCGATTTTCAGTTTCGGAAACCGTTGAAAAAGGGAGCTGGAAATCCCGAATATAATCAAAATTTGATTATTGCAGGAAAGCAGGTGGAGATCGCTGTAGCCAATCGCCGCGAGCAGCGGATGAGAGTGGCGCAGCGGGTGATTGATCGCTTTTATGCGGCACTCTTTACCCACTATCGGTTGGAGAGTGGACAAAGGGCCATCGAGCGGGCCTTGCGCCTGAAACGTTACATCGCCAAAAAGGCTGAACTGGGGCTGGCTGAAAGGAAGGACCAGTTGCAGGCGGAAGCAAGATTGCGTACGGAAGAGGCGTCTTATCGCTCCCTTGAGCTGCTACAGAAGCAGCAACGTGTGGCACTCAATCAGCTTCTAGGCAAGCCGTGGGACAATCCCGTTCTGCTATTGGAGGATCTTGAGATGTTTCCTGTCTCAACCTCTGATATTGACGCTTTCCTGGAGGAAGCCATCGCCTACAGCCCTGCCCTGCAAAGGGGAAGGGGGCGTTTGAAGATTGCTGAAGCGACGATTGAGCGACAACGTGACCTGCGCAAGGATCGGCTTGATTTGGTTCTTGCTGCGGGGGTGCGCAATCTGTCGGGTGATACAGGAATCGATTATGTAGACAAGTCCGATCTGGCGGGAGGTGTCTCGCTGGAATTCCAGCGGGCGCTCGATCACCGGGGATTTGATGCAGCACTCTACCAAGCCCAACTGGAACGGGAGCAGATACTCAAGGAGATGGATAATCTGCGTTATCAGCTACGTTATCAAATTGCTGGTTTGGTAGCTGAAATTCAGGAGAATCGTGACGTATTGCACAGTTATCGACAACGCTTGCAGAGCGAGAGGGTGAAATATCAGGAATCGGAACGTCTCTATCGCGACGCGCGTATTGAAACCAGTCTGCTGATTCAGCACGAAGCCGAATTCCAAGTGGCCGAACTGGCGTTTCAGCAACAGCGGGTGGAACTGTTGAAACGCTATGCAACACTGGCGTTGTTGCGGGGCAGGCTAGTGCCATGACATCGTTGATCCGCTTTTTTGTCGAGCGTGGTCTACTGGTTAACCTGATTTCTGTCGGCATTATGCTGTTGGGCCTGTTTGCCGCATATGAGATCAATCGTGAAGCGTTTCCCAACGTCAATCTCGACCAGATCCAGATAGGGATCAGCTATCCAGGTGCAACACCCGAAGAGGTGGAACGTCTGGTGATCACGCCCATCGAACAGGAAATCAAGGCGCTGAATGGCATCGACAAGATGATCTCGGTCTCTTTTCCAGGTTCAGGAACCATTACCCTGGATTTAGATCCCGACGCCAGCAATCGGGATCGCATTACCAGTGATGTGCAGCTTGCGGTGGATCGCGCCGACCTACCTGATGATCTTCCCCGACAGCCTTATGTACTGGAGATTGATGGCACGGTGTTTCCGGTGATCCGTCTGGCCGTTTCTGCACCTGTCTCACCAGTGGAACTGAAACGTCTGGGGGACCGTATTGAACAGGACCTGCTCAATCTGAAAGGGGTTGCGATGGTCCAGCGGCCGGGGGACCGCAAGACGGAATTACGGGTAATAGTTGATCCAGACAAGATGCGCCAGCATCGTGTTTCCATTGCCCAGCTCAGTGATTTGCTGCGCAGTTGGAACATCAATGCGCCGGTGGGTGAGCTGGATACCCCAACGGGCCAGAAAGCGTTGCGTATCGTCGGCGAATTCAAAAACCCGCAGGATGTGGAGAATCTTGTTCTGCGGGCAAACGATCGGGGTGATGCGCTGCACCTCGGTGATATTGCCAATGTCGAGGAAAGTTTGGCAGATGCCCGAATCCTCTACAACGTGAGTGGTGAAAATGCGCTCAGCATGATTGTCCTGAAAAAGACCGAGGCAGACATCATTGAGGTGGTGGATGGTATAAAAACCTATTTGAAGGAGGTGCCGCGGCTTTATGGCGAACAGGTCCATGTGGAGGCGTTTGAGGATTTCTCACGTTTTACCCGGATGCGCCTCGAGGTGTTGACCAACAATGGTGCAGTGGGAATCGTTCTGGTGTTTCTTTCGTTATTCCTGTTTCTGCGGCCTTCAGTTGCCATTACCACTACCTGGGGACTTCCTATCGTCTTTTTTTGCGGCCTCTATATCCTCTATCTCTCCGGCATGACGCTCAACCTGATCTCTATGTTGGGATTTATCATGGTTTTGGGGATGATGGTGGATGATGCCATCATCATTGGGGAAAACATCACTTACCACATGGAAAAAGGGCTGAAGCCGCTAGATGCAGCAGTGAAAGGGGCTATTGAGCTGATTGGTCCGGTAACCACGACGGTTGCAACTACTATCGTCGCTTTTCTGCCGATGCTGTTCATGAGCGGTATTATCGGAAAATTCATCGTTTCGATTCCCGTCGTGGTAATCCTGATGCTGTTCTTATCTTTGCTGGAGTCATTTTTTATCCTCCCTAGCCATGTGGCGCATATTGCACATCCACGCAAGCATCCCAAGGAGCGCGCCTGGATCGTGGCGTTGGAAAATGGCTATGTGAAGCTTTTGAGAGTTGCTATCAAACTTCGTTGGTTGACGGTTATTATCTCCGTTCTGATGCTTGTGGCTGCACTCTGGCTCGCCAAGACGCAGATGTCTTTTCAACTGTTTCCCCCTGCTGGTGTTGACCAATATATCCTGCGTATCACGGCGCCGTCAGGCATCACGCTTGAACAGATGCAAAAACGGCTGCTGGAGGTGGATGGGAAGGTGCGCGCGAGCATCGACCCCAAATACCTGGAGGCAACCATCATTACCACAGGTCAGATTGCATTGGATGCTGGAGATCCTCTGACTCAACGAGGTTCCCGCTATGGGCAGATCCGTGTGCTTTATACCCCTGCCGTCTCCCGTCCGGAGCACGATGCAATGGCTGACATGCATCGGTTGGCGAAATCACTGCCGGCACAATATCCGGATCTGAAGATTGCTTTCACCGAGGTAAAAGGTGGACCTCCCACTGGTCGGCCTCTGGAGGTGGAGATTGCCAGCAAGGAGAACGCAATGGGGGAGGCGGCTGCCCGTCGCCTGATGGCATTTCTTGAGCAGGTGGATGGGGTAACATCGGTAGAAAGTGGTCTGCAGCGGGGAGACGATGAATTGCACGTGGTACTTGATCGAACGTTGGCGGCCTGGGCGGGAGTTAACTTGGCTACGGCAGCAAACCATCTTCGGGCGGCTGTGGATGGATTGGTGGTCACCACATTGCGTCGGGGGACCGAGGAAGTGGATGTTACCATCCACTTTCCAGATTATGGAAAGAAGCAGCTGGAACGTATCCAACAGGTCGAGATTCCCAACCAACATGGTGGATTGGTTCCTCTGGCGAAAATCGCTCGTTTTGAGCAGCATCCTGGTTATTCCACCATTCGCCACAAGGCCGGGGTTCGTATCGTCACGGTGACCGCAAATATCGATACCGATCAACTGACCAGTGTGGAGATCAACAGGTTGGTAAAGGAAAATGAACCGCAGTGGCTGGGTGAAACGAATGGAATGATAACGGTTAATTACGGCGGTGAAGAGGAGAAGAACGAGGAATCGGTACGTGATCTGATGTTTTCGTTTCTGTTTGCTATTGTGGGGATATTCTTCATTCTGGCTATCCAGTTTAACAGTCTTGGTTTTCCACTGATTGTGTTGCTTGCTATCCCCTTTGGTGCTATCGGTATCATCGTCAGTTTTTATCTGCACGATTTGCTCTGGAAGCCGATGCCATTGTCCTTTTTCGCATTGATGGGCATGGTAGCCCTGTCCGGGGTGGTAGTGAACAGTGCGTTGGTATTACTGGTGTTTGTACAGCGAGCGATGGAACGAGGGAATGGGTGGCGTGAAGCCATTATCCAGGCAGGGAGGCGTAGGCTGCGAGCGGTGATTCTTACCGCGGCAACCACGGTATTTGGCCTGCTGCCAACTGCGTATGGATGGGGCGGAATGGATCCGTTTGTTTCTCCAATGGCACTGGCACTTTCCTCCGGGCTTGCATTTGCTACGGTGATTACCCTGCTGGCTATACCGGCGATCTTGGCGGTTTCATTCGATCTGAGGTACCTGATTCATTCCATTGTCCTCTGGGTAAAGGGTTCCGAAAGAACCAGAAAATCATGATCTTTTCTTTACAAGGAATAAAGAGGTTCATCTGGCGTGACCGGGCAGAGAATGCTGGCCGGTTGAGCCAGTATGTTATCTGGTTTTTAAGGTTGCTCTATGTCTTGGGGCGGGACCTGCTGCAGGGGCAGTTGACACTCCGGGCAACGAGCCTTTCCTATACTACACTGCTTTCCCTGGTGCCCTTGCTTGCAGTAAGTTTTTCAGTATTGCACGCTTTTGGCGTCTACAATCTGCTTGAACCTGTATTGCTGCAGTTTTTAGAACCGCTTGGTCCAAAAGGAGCGGAGGTTGGGGAGCGAATTGTCAGCTTTGTGAGCAATATCCGGGTTGGGGTACTGGGTTCTGTAGGGCTGGCCATTCTTTTTTACACCGTAATCAGCCTGGTTAACAAGATTGAAAAATCGTTTAATTTCACCTGGCGGGTAGAAGAAAACCGCAGTCTTGGACGCCGGTTCAGCGATTATCTCAGCGTCATTCTCATTGGACCGGTCCTGATGTTTTCTGCGGTCGGATTGAGTGCATCCTTGATGAGCAACTCCGTCGTACAGCATCTGCTCACTATAGAGCCTTTTGGCAGTGCCCTGTATATCGCCGGAAAAATTATCCCCAAGCTGTTAATCATACTGGCATTTTCCTTTATCTATGTATTTATTCCAAATACCAAGGTCAGACTGGGTGCTGCATTGGGCGGGGCACTTTTGGCAAGTATTCTGTGGCAAATAGCAGGCTGGGGATTTGCTTCATTTGTCGCATCTTCAACAAAATATGCGGCTATCTATTCCAGTTTCGCAATTCTGATCACCTTTTTGATTTGGTTATATCTTAACTGGTTGATTGTCCTGATCGGTGCGCAAGCGGCTTACTATATCCAGAATCCGAGCTCGATTCGCGAAGAACATGTCATGGAAGAGATGAGTGAGGAGTTCAAGGAAAAACTTGCGCTGTTGATCATGGTGCTCATTGCGGAGCATCACCACTATCACAAGCCCCACTGGAGCATGGAACAGCTGGCAGAAGTGCTCGGGGTTGCAGAAAACAGAGTTCAGGATCTGCTTCATTTGCTGGAAAAACAGAAGCTGGTTATCGCCAGTGCGGAACAACCCCCAACCTGGATTCCAGCGCGTGATACGGAGACAATCTCTATTGACGAAGTAATATTTGCCGTTCGTCGTGCTGGAGATCCGGGGGAAAAGATAAAGCTGGAAACCCCTGCCGTTCACCAAGTGGAAACTCTCATCCAATCGATAGATCGACTGCTGGAAAGCCATTTGTCTGCGAAAAGTGTTAAAGAGTTGGCTGTAAATGTCCGTTATAAGGGGAGCGGAGATATTTAGAAAAATCTGAATGAGACGACAGTAATTCCTGAATTAGTCCACAGAATGTGCAAAAACGGGCAAAAAAACCACGTATTGCAAGGCAAACTTTTGCTATGTAATTGAAATTAAAAAAACGGTCGTTATAATCAGTCAGTGTAAACTGTCTTAAATATCTTTAAATAAGTAACATAGGTAACAAAGCGAATGGCGAAGAAAAAGACAATCACTACCAGAAAACGGGCGAGCAAACTGGTTACCTCTGCGAAAAAACTGCTTGAAAAGACACCTGTCAATAAGGATCAGGTTGCAGCTATCAGGGAGCTTTCCAAGTCGGTAAAAGCCTTTGAGCGTTCTGAGGCCGCTGTTCTCAAGGCTCAGGATAAACTGGATGTAACCAAGGAAAAGGCCAGGTCGGCTGCCCAAAACTTCAAGGAAAAGAAGACTGCAGCTGCTAAAAGAGCGGTAGAGCGTGCGCGTGAAGCGGTTGCCAAGGCGGCTGAGGCTCTGTCCGTGATGAAGCAGAAATCCCGGGAGGTTGCAGCTCAGGTGAAGGAAGACATGGCTTCTGTCATGCAGGCGGAGAAGAAGGAGATTGCCAAGAACAAGGCAGTGGCCACCTTTATCGCCCAATGGGAGAAGCGTTATGATCGCATGATGGCGCGCAAGGCGAAGAAGCGGGCAGCGCGTTTGAAGGCGGCCGCTAAAGCCAGAAAGCGGAGTACGACCAAGAAAGCCGAAACTCCCAAGGAAACTGTCTCGACAAAGCGGAGTGGTGCTTCAGTCAAGGCAGCAGCGACTGCCAAAAAGGTAACCAAGACCTCGGGCGCTACGAATAAAACGGCAAAAGCATCGACCCCAAAGAGAAGGGGGCGGACAAAGAAGGTTGCTGCTGCGAAATGATGGATGGCTGTTAGAAAAACAGATTGAGCCGCTCTTATATGGGGCGGCTTTTTTAAAGGGGGGTTGAGTTGCAAATAAACAGCATAGAGGTATATGCCGATCGGCGATCGCTTGCGCGGGGCGCCGCAGAACGGTGGATCATGCTGTATGAAGCGGCCCTTGCGGACAAGGGGATGTTTCACGTGGCGCTGGCGGGCGGAAGCACACCAAGGGAGCTCTATCAGCTTTTATCCCAACCGGAATTTTCCAGCAGGATCAAATGGCAGTATGTCCATATCTATTTTGGAGATGAGCGTTTCGTTCCTCCGGTGCATGAGGAGAGCAACTTCAAAATGGCGAAAGAGGCGCTGCTTGATCACATTCCTATTCCCTCTCCCAATGTACACCGAATCGAAACAGAAGTCGGGAATCCGCAAACAGTGGCGTCAAGATATGAGGCAATTCTGGTCGATAAGCTACCCAAATCGCAGCAGGGGATCCCGCAATTCGATCTAATCTTGCTGGGAATAGGACCGGATGGTCATACAGCGTCACTCTTTCCCGGTACGGATATTCTGCAGCAAAGGGAGCACTTTGTTGCTGCGGTTTATGTGGAGCAGAAAGCTACTTGGCGGATCAGTCTGACTTTTCCCGTTATTAACGCTGCGCGTCATCTGTTGTTCTTGGTTGCAGGGAAAGACAAGCGAGAAATAATTAGAGAGGTTTTATCTTCCAGAGGAGAAGAACCGTCTTTCCCAGTGCAAATGCTGGAGCCCGTAGGAGAACTGGAATTCTATCTGGATGCCGAAGCCGCGGCGGGGCTTGAACGCCCGGTTCCTGTAACAAAATAGTGGAAAAGCCACTATCGGGTTGATTTTGTACGCATCTGTCGTACACTATGGAATCAGCTTTTTGCGCCGATTTGATTCAGCTTGCGGGCGCGTAACAAATTCAGCTAAAGAGAGGAGAGACCTGCTTTAGCGCAAGCTGAGCAGGTTTTTTTGTGCCCGCATATTGATGGCAAGAACGGGGTGTTCTTCCTTCGCCCGTAATAGAGGATCTGAGAACAATGGATAACGAATTTGGATTTGATACCCTTGCTGTACGTGCTGGTCAGCAACGGACCAATGAAAGGGAGCAGGCGGAGCCCATTTTCACTACCTCCAGCTATGTATTTCGCAGCGCGGCTGAGGCGGCTGCCGTATTCTCCGGAGAACAGCCCGGCAATATTTACTCCCGTTTTACCAATCCCACGGTGCGTACTTTTGAGCAGCGCCTGGCAGCCCTTGAAGGAGGGGAGCGTTGTGTAGCTACTGCCTCGGGAATGTCCGCTATTCTTAGTTGCTGTATGGCACTGTTGAATGCAGGGGATCATATCGTTTCTTCGCGAGCTATTTTTGGTTCCATTACAGTGCTGTTCAACGATCATCTGGCCCGTTTTGGCATTGAAACCAGTTTCGTGCCGCCTTCCGATCTATCAGCCTGGGAGCAGGCTATCAAGCCAAATACTCGCATGTTGTTTGTAGAGACTCCCTCTAATCCCACCGCGGAGATTGCTGATATCCGGGCATTGGCGGATCTGGCTCATGCCCGTGATTGCCTGTTGGTGGTGGACAACTGCTTCTGTACCCCGGCTCTGCAGCAGCCTTTGAAACTGGGGGCGGATGTAATCATCCACTCTGCAACCAAATATATTGATGGCCAGGGGCGGGCAGTAGGGGGGGCGGTAATTGGGCGAAGTGAACAGATGGACAAGGTGTTTGGATTTTTGCGTACGGCCGGCCCTTCCATGAGCCCTTTTAATGCCTGGATATTCCTCAAGGGATTGGAGACGCTTCGGCTTCGCATGGAGGCGCACAGCAACAATGCCCTGGCTTTGGCCCGCTGGTTGGAGAACCTTTCTGAAGTCGAACGTGTCTACTATGCTGGTCTGCCATCGCATCCCCAACATCAACTGGCGAAGCGCCAGCAAAGGGCATTTGGCGGTGTGCTGTCCTTTGAGCTGAAGGGGGGCAAAAAAGCGGCATGGCACCTTATCGACAGCACCCGGCTCATCTCGATTACCGCCAACCTGGGTGATACCAAAACCACCATTACCCATCCTGCTACTACGACCCACGGACGTTTGACTCCGGAAGCAAGGGCCAAGGCCGGAATTCGGGAAGGATTGGTGCGCATCGCCGTTGGCCTGGAAGATCTGTCCGATATCAAGGCGGATTTGGAGCGAGGGTTGGGGTAGGGAATCGTCGAAAAGGCTCCTCCGGACATTGTGGTAAGATGGGTGCGATTGTCCAAGCAGGGAATCGCCGATGGGTATCACGGAAACTATCGCACTTTCCATGGGAGCCGCCTGGGCAAGCGGGATCAATCTCTATGCCGCCGTTTTTGTGCTCGGCTATCTGGGTTCCAGTGGACAGATTGTGCTTCCCGCGGAGCTGCAGTTCTTGACCCATCCTCTGGTTTTGGGGGTTGCCGGTGTCATGTATTGTGTGGAGTTCTTTTCTGACAAATGGCCTGGTGTAGATAATCTGTGGGACGCCGTCCATACCTTTATCCGTATTCCTGCCGGGGCTATGCTGGCCGCCAACGGCATGGCAGAGATTGGACCAGCAGCGGAACTGGCAGGTTTGATGTTGGGAGGTGGATTGACCGCGGCTACCCATGCTACAAAGGCGGGTAGCCGGTTGATGATTAACAGTTCCCCAGAGCCGGTTTCCAACTGGACGGTATCGCTCGGAGAGGATGTGGCGGTGTTTACCGGGCTGTGGGGAGCATTGCACTACCCCTGGTTTTTTTTGGTGATGTTGTTCTTTTTCATTGTCCTTATGGTTTGGTTATTGCCCCGTATTGCACAAGGTATTCGTTGGGGGCTTGTCCAATTGCGGCAGCTGTTGCGGTCATCGTCTTCTAGCGGCTGATCCGGAGAATGTCGGTTGACAGGGGAGGGCCTGGGAAGTTGTCCCCTCGCAGGAGGTTGAATGGAAGGTGGGAGTCCCGGGTAGCTGCACCTGTTATGATATCCTGTATCGATTTTGATGCTCAGCGTGGTAATTTGGTAAATGTATGGAGAAGTTATGGGAAGTCATGTAAAAGGGGTTGGCTCGGGGCCGGCAATCGTTGCCAGTGCGCTGCTAGCAGCATTGCTGCTATTCCTCGCCGGTTGTGGGGGAAAGGAGACCGGATCAGCTGCGACGACAGATGAAGGGGTCGCGATGAAGGCGGAGGCGATCGATGATCCCTATCGGCCGGGAGCACCGTTGCCACCCAATCATCCTCCCATTGATATGCTGGATGCTCCACAGGGGGAGATGCCGCCGGACCATCCAACCATGGCGGACGAGGGGAATGGAATGCTGGATTCCCATCCTCCGGAAGTGGTTGCGCAGATGAAAGACATCGAGGTGGTGATCCCCGATAGCGTAAAGGGGAAATGGAAGGCCGTCCAACTGGCTGTTTCTGCGGGTGAGAAGGCAAAGAGTGAGTATACAGTTCCCGTGGGAGGAGAACAGAGTGTGGCTGAGGGGATAGTGGTGACGGTAGATGCTTTCCTGCCTGATTATACCAGTGATTTTGAGAAGGCTACCTCAGCTTCGGATACACTGAATAACCCGGCAGCTCTGGTTCATATGACCAAGAATGGTGAGACTGTAGCCAAGGGCTGGGTGTTCAAGAATTTTCCGGAATTCAACACCTTCAGCAGCAGTGAACTGAAAATCGAGCTGTTGGATGCTAAGCCGGCAGAATAGAGGGAGAGAATGGCGATGAGATTCTTCTGTGTTGTGGCGATTCTGTGGCTCGGAATATCCGCGTCGGCGTATGCTGCCATTGGTGATCCAATGAGGGGCAAGGAGATCTATGCACAGCGTTGTGTGATGTGTCACGGGGAGAATGGTGACGGCAACAATGGCATGGCTGCCAATTTTCGGGAAGAGTGGTACCGGTTTACCAAGTCGGATGAGGAACTGGCCAGCAGTATTCGTGATGGCTTCCAGACCCCGGGTAGACATTATAGCGCCGGTGCCATGCCTCCCCAGTTTCTGACGGATCAGGAGCTGGACGATGTAATCCGCTATCTTCGTGAGACCTTTGGAGACGGGCCGGGATTTCCGGAATAGTTTGCCGAGTAGACCTTTTGGGAAGCATCAAGAAGGCCGGCTGAGGTCAGTCCAGGTACATCCATTCCATGTCGCTGTTTGCCATGGTGATAAACCAGTTATTGGGGTTGGAAAGCAGCGCACGATCGGGACCGTTTTCCGCTGCGGGGATTGCCATGAAGTGAGAACGCAGAGGTAGCGGAATGAAGCCCAGCATCTTCATCTCCTTTTCCCGCAGATGGGGAGAGAGGACGGCACAGTGGAGGTCATTGGCTCCTCCTGTGCGAGCGGCATGGATGACAAGGGCAAGCAAGGCCTTTTGACAGAATGCTGGGCAGAGGAAATCGCTCAACAGGGCAGCTGGGCGGTCTCCCCGCTTTCCAAAGCGAATTACGGCATACCCTTTCAGATCCTCTCCCTCATAATAGTAGTACCGCTGATAATCCGCACGGCTGGGTGCCAAATCGAAACGCCAGCGCAGGTATTTCAGATCCCTTTGTGCCAGGACAGGATAGTCTCTAGAAGCACTCTTCCATACTGCATCTGATCTCTCGTCGAACCGTGTAACGGGCAGCAGGCGGGCCTTCTTGCCACTGGCATATGATTTCCAGATACTCTCGGCCAAACACAATAGTGGATAGCCGGCGATGGCGGCGATGGTTCCCTTTGGGCTTCCTTCGGGAAAGCCGGCTTGAATACCAGCAGTACTGAGTGGACGGGCATAGAGAGGGATGGTTCCCAGATCCAACCATCCGGCACGGCGGTGAGCCTTTTGCGCCGCTTCCGTTATTCCCACCGCGGTGGTTACTTCGTTCTGCTGAACATACAGCTCATTGAGGACCGCACCGATTCCCCGTGCCTGGAGAAGGGGAGAGACCATCAGGTCGATTCCCCATGAAGCACGCCAAACCCGTTCGCCTATCTGGAGCAGATAGGGAATACCCGCCTGTTGCCCCTGGATCTTTCTCTCATTGTCACGATAGATCCAGAACTGGGGAGGGGAATTCCCGTTGTACGGGTTTTCATCAAAAAGCCACCGATGGTGTTCCTCCTGAACCTGGATAGCATTTTCCCCTCCAAAGAGCTCACGTTGGAACCGACGCAATTCTGCGGTGTCTTTCTGCTGCAGCAGATGGATTTGTTTCTTTATCCTCTCTTTGAATCTGCTCATGAGCACCGAAATTCGGTTTGTACATTGATTGTGCTTCCATCAAGAAAAATTCCAATCAGATCGGGCAAGGATACATCCCATCCCGACCTGTCGAATTCCGTTTCGTTCCAATCCCGGTATCAGGTGAATTGCATCCAACCTGTGCCTCAACCCCATTTACCCATCCGGATGGATTTCGGTGATCGGTTCCACCAAGCTGGGTCTGGCATGTAGATAGCGAGTGGTGTTGCGCTTGGCCTCGATATCCGCATAGACCAGTTCAGCCCGTTTCAGGTCGATACCGAGTGCTTCGGCCAACTCTGCTGCCGAGTGGCCATGATTGTGCGCCCATAGCGCCAGGTCCATCTTGTCGTAGGGAAGAGCATAGTAAAATTCATCCTGCCCTTGTGGCAGGCTGTAGGTGTCGGTTGTCGGGGTGGTATTGCAAATCGCCTCGGGTAACCCCATATGCCGGGCCAGGGTGTACACTTGGGTCTTGTATAAGTGGGCGATGGGTTTGATGTCGGCTGAACCATCACCATTTTTAACAAAGAACCCCTGGTCGTACTCGACGCGGTTGGGTGTTCCGATCACGCTGTAATTGAGCCGGTCTGCGTGAAAATACTCGATGGTTTTGCGGATTCGCTGTTTGAAGTTTGTGGCTGCGACAATCTGCAGATATGCTTTGTGGGGGAGACGTTTTTCTAGCAGCTCACCACCCGGGGATTGAACGATCAGGCGGAAATAGTGGAAACCGCCTTTCGCTCCTCCGGAGATGGCGATCTTGCTTTTCCATTCTTTCTGGTAGTCGGGAAACAGGCTACGAATGGCTTCATCGCGCCAGTGATAGCATCCGATTGCTTCAAGGGTGGGGGAGAGATCCGTTGCAATATAGTCGAGGCCCAGATGCTCGGCCAGCATACCGGCCAGGCTGGAGCTGCTATCGGAAGAGTCCTGTTCCGGAAGAAGAAGTGCCTGTACCTTGTCTGCGCCGAATGCCATGGTACAAAGGGCAGCGGATACTGAGCTGTCGATACCGCCCGACATGGCAATGACGGCACCGCGGCGACGATACTTTTGATTGTACTGCCGCAATGCATTGCAGATCTTGTCTATCTCCTTGTCGCAATCGAACTCGAAGACATGGCTCCCCAGAGTTGCTGATGAAGGCATGGTCCCCCCTTTATGATACTTGGACCTGCGCGGATTTCCGTTCCACGTAAGCAGAGATTCTATTTAATGTGTCGAAATTTTCCGGAGTGATTTCATCATCTTCCACCTGAATCCCGAACTCCTCTTCTAGAAAAGAGACCAGTTCGATAACACCCGTCGAGTCCAAAAGTCCTATCTCCAGAAAAGAAGTATCGTCTCCCAGCTCGATATCGCTCTGCCCCATCAGGAAGTTTTCAGAAATATATGCTTTGACGGCTGTCTTGGCATCTGCCATGGTTGTCGCCCCTCTTGGTTGACTAAATTGGTTGCAAAACCGGGTTTGCCGACCACCCTGCTGCGGTGACCGGGAAATTTATAATATTTTGCTAATGGTATTGTAATGATGTTCCCGTGTGAAGTGCCATTGAACAGAAATACTATGCTATCTGGACCGCCGGTAAAGTGACATTACTGGAAGAGCGGATATACATCTCATCGAGCAACATGGTCGACAGTATTCCGATGAAGGCCATATTGTCGGCAAACCCGATGGCCCGGCCTTTGCTGCATTTGTTCATCAGCCGATCGACCGCACGGCTGTCGAAGTAACCGGCCTGTTTAATCCGCTCCCCGCCCAACAGATAACCAACATATTCGGCGGGTTTTCCGTTTTGGAAAAAGGACTGGCTGTCAGGGGCACGATATGGTTGCTTGTTGCGGCTGCGAATGACCTCCGGGATGATCCCCCTCATCGCCCTCTTGAGCAGGTATTTCTCATTGAGCCCCATAATCTTGTAGCGTAACGGTAACTGGTTGGCGAACTCGATTACCCGGTGGTCCAGAAAGGGGAATCGCCCCTCAATGGAGTTGGCCATGGCTACCCGATCCCCTTGAGAACTGAGCAGATAACCCGACATCAAGGTATGGGCCTCGATGTACTGGTCCCTGTTCAGCGGTTTCCAGTCGTTGATGGTTTCCGGTAGCAGCTTTTCCAGGGCATCATAGGATCGATTCTCCTGCAATGCCTCTTTGACTTCGGGGCTGAAGAATTGCCAGCTGCGTTGTGTGGTGATCCAGCGTGAGGTGTGACCAAAATAGGGTTTGTGAGACAGCTCCATCCCCTGTTTAAAAAAGTGCTGTGCGTAAGTTCGCGCTGCGATGGGTGAATTTTTCAAGTAGGGATAGAGACGATCCAGGATCAGCGGGCGCATTTTTGAGTCAGGAAACCGGCTCCAGAAGCGGCGGATCTTTGCCTCCTTGAACAGGTCATAACCACCAAGCACCTCATCTGCTCCTTCACCGGTCAATACCACTTTGTAACCTTCTTCGCGTACCTTTGCCGAAAGGATCATCAATGGAGTCGGTGCGGTGCGCAAAATAGGAGATTCCGTATGCCAGATAACCCTGGGAAACAGTTCGCAGATGTCCGATTTTCGGCAGAGAACGTGACTGTGATGAGTGCCAAGGTAATCCACGAGCTCTTTCTGATAGCTGCTCTCGTCGAATTCATCGTCTTCGAACGAAACTGAGAAGGTTCGCAGGGGCACGTCCGTATAATGTTTGATTAGCGAAGTGGTGACCGATGAATCCAAGCCGCCGCTGAGATAAGCACCCACCGGAACGTCGGAGCGTAACCGCAGGCGTACCGAATCAATCAGCAATTCCCTTAGCTCCTCGGCCAGCTCATCGGCAGGTCGTTGGTCTGAGATTTCGGCTGGAAACTCCCA